>Ga0164313_10000969_pt1 | contig 24584 bp, 16 predicted proteins | sample GuaBasSedimGuay4_FD_113735 | JGI IMG/M metagenome (GOLD analysis project Ga0164313, IMG submission 113735) | Subseafloor sediment microbial communities from Guaymas Basin, Gulf of California, Mexico - Guay4, Core 4569-4, 0-3 cm | ecosystem: Environmental > Aquatic > Marine > Hydrothermal vents... | reverse complement strand
TGGATCCACGCAGAGAAGGTGCTGCGGCACGGAGATTTCAGGTTACTGTTTGGGACGGATAGGGAAAGAAAAGAAGCACGTAATGCTATGGGGCACTCATTGATCCGACCAACCCTGCGCGCGCAACAGCAAACTGATCAGGTAGGGCGTGGCCGCCGGACGCGCCGTCGAAGGAAGGCAGATCGGACAGATTCCTGCGGGACGGCGCGTCCGGCGGCCACGCCCTACCTGATCCCGATTCAATGCAAAAGAAACCGTAGCTGACCGATCACCGGACCCTAGATTCAGCCACTTTTTTGCCCCGGGGTCGGCGCGAGGTCGCGGCATCAACCATCCGAAACATCAGATTCCTCAGGTCGTCGAGGTAGCTGTAGAAGAGCGGTACAATTACCAGGGTCAGAAAGGAGGCGCAGATCAATCCGCCGATCATGGTACGACCGAGAGGTGAGTAGGGCATGCCGATCATCTTGGAGTCGCCCAGCGCCATCGGGATGAGACCGCAGACTGTGGTGAAGGTGGTCATCAGGATGGGGCGGAACCTGTGTCGGCCTGCCTCCAGGAGGGCCTTGGTTCGCTCCATGCCGTCCCGGCGTTGACGATTGGTCAGGTCGACCAGGACAATGGCGTTGTTCACCACCACGCCGATCAGGATCACGGTTCCGATCATCGACATCATGTCGAGAGGGGTCCCGGTCAGAAAGAGGGTCCAATACACGCCGAGAAAAGCGAACGGCACGGCGATGATCACGGCCAGGGGCAGCACGAAGGATTCGAAGAGTACGCCCATCAGCAGAAAGACAAAACTGATCGACATGATCATGGCGAATTTCTGTGACTTGTTGGATTCTTCGAGTCGGACGTAGCGGGCGCCCTTGTCCCATCGGTAACCCCGGGGCATCTCGAAGCCGTCCATGGCCTGGTCGACCTTTGCGAAAAGTGTCTTGGCATCGGATTTGGATGCTTTGGCCACGACGTTCAGGGACGTTTCACGGTCGGTTCGCCGGATGGCGCCGAGTGAAGGTTCGACGTAGAGTTCAGCCAGGGACTCCAGGGGAACCGGAGTGCCGTCCCGGGCCTGGAATGTCATGTTTCGCAGGTCTTCCATGGTTTGCTCGTCGACGTCCTTCAGCTGGATCCGGATGTCGACCTCCCGTCCGGTAGCGGTGTAGTATTTGCTGACCTCGAATCCGCGCATCATATAGGCGATGGTCCCGGAGACGACGCGGGTTTCGATGCCGAGGCGACGCGCCTGGTCACGATCCAGGCGGACCTGCAATTCGAATCCGCCACGGTCCATGTCGGTCTCAACCGAGTTGAGCCCGTCGATGGTGCGGAGACGTCTCTCGACCTCGCGAGCCAGAACCTCGAGCGTCTCGGTATCATCGCCGTAGAGAGTGATGGATACTCCGGCGTCCTGGGTTCGGTCGCGCCAATTCGTGCGCAGTTTGATTCCGGGAGGCACGGTCACGTGTTCCTTCAGGTGCTTTTCGACTTCCTCCTTGGTCATGGGCGGATCGTGCAGGCCCAGGACGGTCAGGACAGACATGCCGAAATGCTGGTACCATTCGGTATTCGGGTCGTCTTTCCGCACCACCTGTATGCGTCCATGATTCCGCCGAAACCGCGTCTCGATACTCTTGATCCGATAGATATCGGCGTATTCCATGATACCGTCCTCGACCGCGGTGAAGAATGTATCGGCCCGTTCCAGAGTCTGGCCGGTCGGCATGTCGAAGAAGACCCAGATGTTCTCATTATTGCCTCCGTCGTTATCGGTCTGTTTCAGATTCTTGGCCGGGATCACGATCGTGGCCATGGACAACAGGACCATTACCGTCGCCTCGACCCGGTGGTGGAGCACCCAATTGAGCACCCGCAGGTACTTTTTTCTCACCCAGATCAGCAACCGCGGTTCGGTGTGGTGTTTGCCGGTGGACAGTCTGTGGGCGGCCAGTGGGATGAATATCAGGGCGATGAAGAGTGAAGCGATCAGAGCCACGATGACCGGGGTGCCGATCCGGAGCATCCAGAACGAGAATTCCTGCTCGTCACTCATCAGGATCAACGGCAGGAAGACGACGACGGTGGTCAGCGTGGCCATGGTTACCGCGAGGCCGACCTCCCCGGCGCCGCGTATGGACGCATCCCTCCCCTGTAATCCCTCCTGTCGGTAGCGATAGATATTCTCCACGATGACGATCGAGTTGTCGATCACCAGGCCGATGCACAGCAGCAACCCCATCATGGTCGCCATGTTGAGCGACCATCCCATGAAGTAGATGACGACAATTGTTGACAGGATGGAGAGGGGAATAGCCAGGGTCAGGATCGTGGTCATCCGTATTGCCCGCATGAAGGCGAAGAGCACGATGGACGCGAAGAGACCGCCCCAGATGCCGGACGAAGTCAGGTTGTGGATTGATTCTCGAACGTGCGTGCCCTGGTCCCAGAAGACCTCAAATTCAACCCCCTTCATCTGGGGGACACTCCGGATCTCATCGAGCACCTGTCGGACGCCGGTCGAGATATCGGCAATATTGGCGTTGGACGCCCGAACGATCTCGATACCGAGTGCGGGCGACCGGTCGATGCGATATATCCATTCCTCCTTGGGTCGCTTCAGGTTGACTTCCGCGATGTCGGACAGGACCAGGTTCTTTTCGGGATCGACGACATAATTCCTTACCTCGTCGATCGTGTCGAAACGCGCCAGTGAGCGCACATATATCTTCTTGCCGGACTCGAAAACATACCCGCCCGGGAGATTGAAGTTCTCTCTCCGAAGCCGGTTGGTCAGATCGTACAGATTGATGCCGTGGCTGATAACCCGGTCCCGGTCGAGTTCAATCATGACATCGTTTCCGTGCATGCCAAAGATCTCGACATTGCCGACACCCTCGATGCGCTGGAGTGCAGGACGCAGGATATTGTCGGCCGGGTAATAGAGATCCCCGAAATCCCCGTCGAATTTGGCCACCAGGAACATGATGGGGATATCGTTCTCATCCCATCGCCGGACCCAGACCCGCTCGACATCATCGGGCAGTTCGAGCATGACGCGATCCATGCGGTCCCGGAGATCCGCGTAGGCCACCTTCAGATCGGTGTTGGACTGGAAACTGACCCGCGCAAACATCACCCCGGTGTAACAGCGAGTCCTGATCCGTTTGACGTTGTTGATCGTGCCGATGATTTCCTCGACCGGCCGGGCGAGTTTCTCCTCGATGTCTTTGGGCGTGGCATTCCGGTAGGGAATGTAAACACCGAGCGACTTGTTCTCGTAGCCTTCAGGAAAAAGCGCGATGGGTATGCGCAGGTAGGAGATCAGTCCGACCACCAGCAATGCGAGCAGGATCATGATCACCGTCACGGGCCGCTCGACCGAGAAACGGGGCAACGGGTAGGATGATTCTCGTTTCATGGGATACTCTCCAACTCCACTGGGTTCGGGGTGGTTACTCGATCTTTCTGCGATCGATCAACATATAGACGGTCGGGATCACGACCAGGGTCAGAACGGTCGAACTGATAAGTCCGAAGATCACCGTTATGGCCATGGGGGTACGGATTTCTGCACCGTCTCCAAGGCCAAGCGCCATCGGAATCAGGCCGAGGACGGTGGTGGTCGTGGTCATGATGATCGGGCGGAGTCGGATGGAGCCGGCCTGCATGATGGCATCGAGTTTATCCAGTCCCGCCTTTCTCAGGTGATTGATGTAGTCAACCAGGACGATCGCGTTGTTGACCACGATGCCTGCCAGCATGATCAACCCGATAAAGACCGTTATGCTCAGGGACATTCCGAACAGCCAGAGGGCAAGGGTACTGCCGATGACCGCCAGGGGTACGGTGAACATGATGATGAAGGGGTGGATCAGGGATTCGAACTGGCTGGCCATCACTATATAGACCAGGAAAAGCGCCAGACTGAGGGCGAGGATCAGGCTGTCGGTCGAGGTCTGCATCTCGGCGTTCTGGCCGGCGATCTTGTAGCTGAACCCCTCCGGGAACTCCATGGAACTGAGGATCGAGGCGATGCCGGCTGAGACCGAGGCCAGGTCGGCGCCTCGAACGTTGGCCGTGAGGAGGGCGGCGCGTTCCTGATTGATGCGCCGGATCTCGCTCGGGCCCTCGTTGATCCTGATGTCGGCAACGGCCGAAAGCCGGATGGGCACCGTGTTCCCGGGGTTGATGACAAGGCGTTCGATCTCGTCCACGCCGAGACGGTCCGCTTCGTTGAGGCGGACAAAAATATCGATCTGCCGTTCCTGGCGTCGGAATTCCGTGGCCACTTGTCCCTGGACCTTGTCCCTGACCCGTTCGGCCACGGCCCGAAGGTCCAACTCGTATTCGGCCAGACGATCGCGGTTATAGCTGATCTGCAATTCCGGGTTCCCGGCCTGCAGTGAGGATTTGATGTCCACCAGGCCGGGCACCGCCGAAAGGTTGGATTCGGCCTGGCGGCTGACCTCTCGGAGGGTCATCAGATCGAATCCCTTGATCTCGACTTCGACCGGACTCTTGAAACTGAAAAGGGCCGGGTAGGAAACCTCGATCTTTGTCTCGGGCAGATCGGCCAGGTTTCCCCGGATCCGGTCGATGAGGGCATCTTCGTCTCGTGCTCCGAGTCCGTCCTTCATGCTCACCGTGACCTTGCCGGTGTGTTCGCCCTCTTCGGATGAACTGGTGGCGGTGTTTTCAGAACCGACCGAAGTCGCGATGCGGTCGACTTCGTCATGGCGCAGGACTTCGTCTTCCACCACCCGCGCCACTTCGGCGGTGCGTTCCAGCGGAGTGCCCACGGGCAGGGTGATATCGAGGTTGAATTCTCCCTGGTGGACCTGGGGTATCAATTCGCGCCCGAGCTTCGGCACAACGCCCATGACTGTGGCGAGGAATGCCACGACTGCGGTGCCGAGGACGATCGCCGGATTGCGCAGGGACCACCTGAGCAGATGGGGGTATCCATTCTGAACGATGCCAAAACCCCTTTCAAACAGATTCAGAACCGGTACGAGCAGTGGGCCGCCAATGCGGCTGAAGAAGGTGATGACGGCTCCGGCCGAAAGAAAGGTTCCGACCAGAAGTATGTGGACCAGGCATCCGATTCCACGAAGGAAAATTCCGAAATAGAAAATTAACAGGACGATCGGGATGGCCAGCAAGAGGGGAATGCCTCTCAGGGTTCGCCCGGGAAAGGTACGGGCGCGAGCCCGCCAGGCTCCCAGGCGTCGACAGTGGTCCAGGAATCGCGAAGGCGCCTCAAATCGGATCAGACCCGGCCAGACATGGTCCATATCGGCCCATGCGAGCCGGGGGTTCACGACGGGAAAACCGGTCAGGACCCCGGGCAGACGAGGGGAGCGACGCAGGAAGACCTTTTCGATCAGCGCACACATCGCCGCCATGAGTGGAAATATCAGAAGGCCGATCAACCGGACAACCAGGACCGCAATGGCCACACCGAGAATGAACAGACGCAGGATCCATTGGGGAAGGACGAGAAGAGTCTCGCTGAACCGGGCTGTCCTGCCCGCGTCTGCATTTTCGGCACCAAATCGGAGAAACCCGGAAGAGGGGATCTTCCCCGATCCTGGTGTTCCCGTTGTGCCGAGCCGGCGGGAAGCAAGCATCGGGATGAAGAACAGAGCGACCGCCAACGAGGCCAGCAGCGAGAAGACGACGGTCAGGGCCATATCGCCGAAGACCTGGCCGGCCACTCCTTCGACGAAAACGATCGGGAAAAACACCGCAACCGTCGTCAGGGTGGAGGCCATCACCGCGCTGCCAACTTCGGAAACACCCCGAACGGTGGAACTCATCATATCATCACCTTCTTCCCGACATCGGAAGATGCTCTCGAGGACGACAATCGAGTTGTCGACCAGGATGCCGACGCCGAGAGCCAGGCCACCGAGCGAGATGATGTTCAAGGAGACCCCGAAGAGGTACATCGGGGCAAAGGTTGCCACGATGGAGATCGGGATGGTCAGTCCCACGATCAGGGTATGGACCACATTTCGGAGGAAGACGAAGAGCACGAATACCGCCATCAGGCCACCGAGTATGGCGTTGCTCTTCACCTCCCGAATCGAGTTCTTGATGAAGATCGACTGGTCGGAGAGGACTTCGAGTCCGGCGCCTTCCGGCAGTCTGTATTCGATGAAATCAGTCATTCGGCGTCGGGTGATCGACTCGATCGCCGCCTGTTTCTTGCGCTCGGCCAGGTCGCCTTCTTTGGATGCCGCATCGGCCTTGTCCGGTTCATCCGTGGATGCCTCTTTCTCCGCCTGAAGAGCCACCCAGGCCCGCTGCGCGGGCAGGCCGAAGATCCGGTTACGGACGGATTCGGCCACCGCGACCACATTGGCGTCCGCCTCCTTGTAGATCTCGATCTCGATGCTCTCCCGACCGTTGACCCGGGTGATGATTTCGCGGTCCTTGTAAGCGCGGGTGACCTGGCCGATGTCCTTGAGCCGCACGTCGATGCCGGCTTGGCGGGTGATGATGAGATCGGCGATCTCATCCATGGACTGGAATTCGTTGAGGGTGCGGATCAGATACTCGGTATGGGCTTCACGGAGATTTCCCCCTGGAATATTGATATTATTTTGAGCCAGGCGGTTGTTGACCTGGCTGATATCGAGGCCCATCAAAGCGAGTTTCCGCTCGTCCAAGGCGACGTGATACTGTTCTTCGAGCCCTCCCTTGACCTTGACCGCGGCGATCCCGCCGACCGATTCCAGAGCGCGCTTGATCTCGTATTCGGCCTGGTAGCGGAGGTCGTAGAGTGACTGCGGACCGAAGAAACCGATCCGCATGATCGGATCCAGGGTCGGGTCATAGTGAAGCAGCAGCGGGCGTCTGGCTTCATCGGGCAGGCGGACCCGATCGACTTTCTCCCGGATCTCCTGGGAAATCGCCGTCATGTCGGTGTCCCAGCCGAACTCAAGGATGACGTCGGACTGGCCGGCTTTGGAAATTGAGCTGATGGTGACCAGATTCGGGATGATGCCGAGTTCCTGTTCCAACCGCCGTGAGACCAGGTTCTCGATTTCTTCCGGGGCAGTTCCCGGATACTCCGTCCGGACGGTCAGGGCCGGGTAGCTGATATCCGGCATCAGGGTAAGGGCCAGCCGCTGGTAGGAAACCCAGCCAAAAACACAGACCGCCATGACCACCATCAGGATGGCAACCGGACGTTCGGTTGTAATCGAAAAACGCGAGTGAAACCTCGAGTCGTTCTTCTTGTCGTCTGTCATATCAGATCAGGCGCCATCCGGTCCATCGCTGATGTCCTCGGAATCCGTTACGGTCGGGACCGAATCATTGACGATGCGTATTGTGGTGCCGTCCTTGAGTCCGTTCTGGCCCAGGACGATGACGGGCATCCCCGGTTCGATATCTGAGAGGGCCTCAATCACGGATGCGTTTTCGTAGCCCGCATCCAGAAGACGCTTGGAGGCCTTGTCCTCTTCGACAATGAAGATATAACGTTCGCCGCCTTCGTAAACAACGGCCTCTTTTGGCAACAGGACGGTATCCTGGCGGGTGTCGGTGACGATCCGGACCGACACAAATAATCCGGGTGGGGCCTGGTCGGCGGGTGCGGTGACGCCCACGGTCACCTTGAACGTGCCGCTCTTGGGATCGACCACCGGACTGATCCGTTTGATCCATCCGTCGAATGATATGTCCGGCATGAAGTCCGAAGTCAGTTTGGCGACCTGATCGTTCTCGACCGCGGTCAGGTAACGGCCGGGAACATAGACCCGCGCGATCATTTCGTCCAGGCGCATCATTCCAAACAACATGGTGCTTGGTCCGACCCGCCCGCCGATCTGAACACCGCGCTCGGTGATGACCCCGGCTACGGGTGCCCGGACCAGGGTGTAGGCGAGGCGGAGTTGCGTGCGTTCCAGACGGAGACGGGCCTGGGCCAACTCGAATTGGGTGCTCTCAAAATCCTGATCGTTGATCATGCCGCGCTCGGCGAGGTCCTGGGTCCGCTTGAAGGTCGACTCCAGGAGTGCCAGGTTGACCTCCGCCTCGCGTGCCTCCACGCGCAATTCCTCGTCATTGAGTCGCAACAGGACATCACCTTTCTCGACCCGATCACCTTCCTCGACCAGGAGTTCCCGAACGAAGCCGGAGATTTCCGCGTAGATCTCGACCGCTCCCTCGGTTTCAAGCGTCGAGTTGAACAGCAAGTAGGAAGAAATGTCTCCGATATGCGCTTCCGCGACCTCGACTGGAACGGCTTCCAGTTCTTCGTCCTCCTCTTCGCCGTTTTCCCCGTCCGTTTTTCCGGACTTGGATTCCCCTTCCTTCGTCTCGGAGGTGGAATCGGTCTTTGCCTCTTTGTCCGCATCGCCGCCCTTGCGGCCGCAACCGGCGCCGGTGATCAATAGAAGAATCAGGAGGACTGTGAGTGGTCGGGTTTTCATAACGGGCGCGGTTCTGCAGAAAAAGGGTTGATTGATGGCCGCGTATTACGGCCGATCTGTCTCCCATCCTCACCAGATCGTGGAAGAGTCATTCCATCAATCGGAGAGCGTGGGTTCAAGGCAAGAGAAGCCAGGTCTCCGGATTGGACAACTGTTTGATGCCGGTAATGTGCGGATTTGCATGTCCGGGTTGTGCGGCTGCCCGGAAGGACAGCCCTCCACGGGCAAATAGGATGGAGCAGGGGTCGACTTCCACGTCGACCGCATGGAGGTGAAGGACTCATTGCGGTAAATGTCCCATCACAGGTGACAGGACACTGGAGGAAATACACACCGGTGACGGTGAAAGTTACGGAAATCCAACGACATTTCGCTGGTTTTTCTGCTTACCAGTCTGTGACGGCGCCGTCCGGATTGAAGCTGCGTTGAAGGAGTTCCTGCTCGAAGGGATGTCTGGCGACTTCCGCTTCGTTGATTTCGACACCGAGGCCCGGCTTGGTATTTGGCTGAACCGTGCGCGTGGCCGGATCGAGAGTGAAGCCCCACTTTACGATGTCGTCGCGCCACGGCACGTCCTGATGGACCGATTCGCAGATGATGTAGCTGGGCGTGGCGAATCCGAATTCCAACGAGGCAGCCGTACTGACCGGTCCCTGCGGATTATGAGGTGCCATGGCGATCCGGTGCACCTCGGCCAGAGCGGCCAGCCGGCGGGCTGCGGTCAGGCCCCCGCAATGGGTGATATCGGGCTGGATGATGCTGCAGGCACGGCCTTCCAACAGCCGGTTGAAGTCGGACAGATGAGTGATCCGCTCACCTGTGGCAATTGGGGTGGCGACTGCCTTCTGAATATCGGCGAGGCCTTCGATTGATTCCGGCCAGCAGGGTTCTTCAAAAAAATAGAGACCGTAGGGTTCGAGCGCCTTGGCGAAGAGCAGCCCCATTCGGGGTGAGGGTCGGGCATGGCAATCGACCATGATGTCGATGTCCGGACCGACCGCCTCCCGCATCGCGGCGACGACCGACTCGGCGTAGTGGACGGGTTTGAGTCCTTCGATAGGGGCGGTTTCGGGTACGGCCATCGATTTGAAGGCTGAGAATCCGTCGGCCACGGTTTCGCGTGCCAGGTCTGCAAAGCGATCTGCGTCTCCCGACTTGGTTCCATAGAATGTTTCCATGCGCCCGCCGCCCAGATGGGAATAGAGACGGATGCGATCCCGGACCCGCCCGCCCCATAGCTCGTGGCAGGGCACCTGGTGCTTCTTGCCGAGTATGTCCCAGAGCGCGAGGTCAATCCCGGCGATGGCCGTGGCGCGGACAATGCCATTCCCGTGCCAGAAATGCTGCCGGTGCATCATCTGCCAGAGGTACTCGATCCGGGTCGGATCTTCCCCGATCAGCAGGGTGGAAAGGTCCTCGATCGCACCGACAATCGATCGTGTATGCCACTCCAGGGTCGCCTCGCCCCAGCCAAAGAGGCCGTCCTCATCGGTCAGGACTTTTACGAAGATCCAATTGCGCATCCGCGCATGGCAGACCTGTGTTTCGATGGCGGTGATTTTCATGGCAGAAATGAGGTGGGTTGCGTGATCGCATGTCGAACACAGATCCGCGCGGCCTTGGTCAGCTTTTCCAGCGATAGACCTTCCTCGGTTCCAATGTGTGGGAGATGGATGAATCCGGCTGGAAAGGAGGCATGCCTGCGTTCGCGTTCATGCATGAGCGTATAGAAGATGGCATTACACAGGAAGCCACCCGCATCTCGCGATTCGGCCGTCGGCAGATCGGCCGAGCGCAACTCGTTCGTCAGCGTCGGAGTGTCAAGGGCTGTCTGGTAGGCCGGTGGTCCGTCCTCAACCAGATGATCCGAACGGGGCAGGGCTTCCCGAGCGTCGCGACGCGTCCGGTCGTTAAGATTGGCCGCCAGCTGTTCTGGCCGGATTTGATTGCCACCGCACATGCCGAAGCAGAGCACGGCACCGATTGAGTCGTCGATCAGGCCCCGGAGAGTTGGTGGGCCCTGTTCCCAGTCGACGGGAAGCTGTCGGCGGCGGACCGACCAGTTCTCAGGAAGATCCGGATCAAGATCACGGATCGTCTCCCATGATGAGTTGGTGGTCTCACTGCCCCAGAGTCCGAAGCCGGTGAGGAGGAGGGTCATGGTGAGTTAGGAGTTAGTTGGGTGGTGTATGTCTGAAGGGGAAAAAGGGGGGAGTCGAATCATGAATTCGAAATAAACCTTCCTTTCGTAGTGAAGTTTCGCGGTCGCTGAACTAATTTCTCTCCCTGTGCACATCTCGATTCTAACGACCGGCGGCACCATCGACAAGATCTACTTCGATGCGTTGAGCGAGTTCCAGATTGGTGACCCGCAGATCGCGGAGGTGATCAAACACATTCACGCCGCCTTCACCCATGAAGTAAGAGTCGTCCTGCGGAAGGACAGCCTGGAATTTGATGACGCCGACCGAAAGATCATTCGCACGGCGGTGGCCGGTGCGTCATCGGACAAGGTTCTGGTAACTCATGGAACCGATACCATGTGCGAGACCGGTCGTGCGCTGGCTGGAGTCGGCGGGAAGACCATCGTCCTGACCGGAGCGCTTACACCGGCACGGTTCCGGGAAACGGACGCTGTTTTTAATATCGGGTTTGCCCTGGCCTGTGTGCAGACCCTGCCGCCGGGTATCTATATCGCGATGAACGGCCGGGTTTTCGATCCGGAGAGGACACGAAAAAACCGCCGGCGGAATATCTTTGAGCCGGTCGATGCCTTTGAGAGCAATCCATGATCCATTCGAAATTGGTCAGAGTTACGCTTGCTAGATCCCGTTATTGCGATAGAAAAGAGATACGCTGCGACCATGAAATGCCTCCCCTTCGTTCCGGTCGGATCGATCGCACTGGCCCTCTCGTTCCCGATTGCCCGGGCCCAGGACGATGCCGTATCCGAACCTGCCAACCCCGAAGCCCAAACTGTTTCAGAGATGCCGGTCGAGGGCATGGGAGAGGAGGGTGGTGGAATTGAGAGTGACGAGTCGCTCTTCCTGCAGGCGGATCGGAACCAGGACGGCTGGCTGTCCGGTGTCGAAGCCGGACTCTACCGGGCCTATGATGCGGACCGGGACGGAGAAGTCACCGAACTCGAATTTCTGGCCGGTCGTGCGCGCGACCGTCTGAGTATTGAGGAAGGACGGATTGTTCCGGAGGACATTGAGCGGTTTCGCAGCTATGACTCCACCCTGTCGGGTTACCTTTCGGGTACCGATATTGCGGCCGCCGGGGCCGGTTACTATGATACGGATTTTGACGGTCGGGTGACGAGGGGCGAATACTTCTCCGGCCGGGAACGTGATCGGCGGGAAGCGGCGGAGCGCGAAGCCCGTCTGGTGGAGCAGCGTCGGCGCGAGTATGATCGCAGAAGAGCGGCCGGGGAGGCGGTCGAGGCGCCCGCCTGGGGCGAACCGCTCCTGCCCCGCAAGGGATTCATGATCGGATGGGTGATGACCGTTGACGGGGATCCACTCCCCGATTTCACGATCGAGGTCGTAGCCTTCGATGTGGGGACGGAGTCCCTCGTCATGAGGACGGACCGCGAACCCCAGATGATCGGTCGATTCAAGGCCAAAGACGGGTATTACGAAGTAAGATTGCCGGACGGCAGTTTTGGTTTCGTGGCCAGTGTGATTCTTGAGGGACCGGACGGGCCGAGGAAATTTCCCCTGAAGCCCGAAGGATTCAACGAAGGCCACCTCGATTACGTCGAAATCGATCGTTCAAACGATGGGGTGGTCAAGAACCTGATCTGGGAATATTCTCTGGAAGATCTGCCGTAGAGAGCTTAGGGTTTTGGGTGAAGGGTCCTGAGTTTCGCCTCTCGTCGATGCCGGTCATCACGTAAGGCGGAAAACACTCCAACTGGAGCTCAACGGGGGGGGGCGCCAGGGACAGGAAGAAATCCAAAGAAGAAGGATGTGGGCGAGGAGAAGAAGTGGACGGAAAAGTCCGACGAATCTTCAGGAAAGAAAGACAGGAAAAAGGGAAGGCGACAGACGAGTGTGCCATGGATACGACAACGCGATTCAAATTGCCGGACGGTTTCAACCGGGCACAGATTTATGCCATCCTGGCGGAACACCATGCCATCCCGGCCGAAGCGCCGCTTACCCGATCCTGGACCATCTACGACACGTTTGACTGGCGCCTGTTCGGGGAATCGTTGACCTTGCAGCGGTCCGGTGAGGATCTCGTCCTGCGGGGACTGGCGGGTGGCGAAACGATCAACCGCCTTCAGGTGGCATCGCCGCCGGGGTTTGCATGGGATTTGCCTGAAGGCGTCTTCAGAAAACAGCTTCTTTCTGTCATCGAGGAACGTCGGCTCCTTGAACTCGTGACCGCCCACACCTGGTCCTCTACCTTTCGCGTCCTCAACAAGGACGAGAAAACGGTGGCGCGCCTGCTCTACGTCGAAGTGCGCCCGACCGTCTCCGGGAACAGTTCCCCGCTTGCCTCTTTCCTGACCCTGCTGCCGCTTCGCGGTTATGCCGGACAGGCCCGCCGCCTGGCCTCGTGTTTTCAGAAACACCTGGCCGTTGCTTCCGAGGGCGAAAACGTCTACTTCAGTGCTTTCCAGGCCGCCGGGCAAATGCCCGACACTTATTCGGGGAAACTGCAGGTCCGCCTGAAACCCAAGCTGCGCGCCGGTGAAGCGACCAGGATTATCCTGCGCCGACTACTGGAGATCATGCGAGCCAATGAAACCGGCATCAAGGCGGATATCGACATCGAGTTCCTGCACGATTACCGTATCGCGGTGCGGAAAACCCGCTCGGCCTTGAGCCAGATCCGCAGGGTTTTTCCGGAACAGACAACCGACCACTACAAGCGGGAGTTTGAAGCGTTGGGCAAGCTCACCAACGATCTGCGAGACTTGGACGTCTATCTCCTGGCCGAAGCCGATTACCGATCCATCCTGCCCAAAGCCATGCAGGATGATTTCGCTCCTCTTTTCGATTACCTTCGATCCCATCGGGCCGAAGTCCTGGCCACAGTCAAGGCCGGTCTCGAAGCGAAAACCTACGCACGCCTGCTCGAAGAATGGGAGGCCTTCCTGCATGAACCGGTCACGGCCGAGATCGCGGCCAATGCCTCCACCCCCATCATCGGTCTGGCTCGCAGGCGAATCATCCGTCGATATCGTTGCGTTGTACGGAACGGCACCACCATTCTCAAACAACCTGCGGACGAACTCCTGCATGCCTTGCGCATCGAGTGTAAAAAGCTGCGCTACCTGCTGGAATTTTTTGCCGACCTTTTCCCACCGAAGAAGATCGCTCGCATGATCAAACAACTCAAACGCCTGCAGGATAACCTGGGAGAGTTTACCGACCTCTCCGTCCAACAGGGCTATTTGCTGTCGATTGCCGAAGGGCTGGGTCTTGACGAGCCACAGGGGAGACGGGCGCTGGTCGCCACCGGTTTTCTGGTGGAAACCATGGCCCGTAAACAACGGGCGGTGAAAGCGGATTTCGGTGGAATCTTCACGGAATTTGCCTCACCGGCTCACCAGATGCAGTTTCAGCAACTTTTCACGAAAGGGACGAAGGGCAAATCATGACGACGCTGGCTCTCTATTCCAACAAGGGCGGCGTCGGCAAGACGGCGGCCGCCGTCAACCTGGCCTATCTGGCGGCCCAGAGCGGCTGCACCACCCTGATTGCCGATCTCGACCCGCAAGGTTCGGCCACCTTTTATTTCCGGGTCAAACCGAAGCTGAAGAGAAAGGCGCGAGGGCTGGTCGGGGGGAAGCGACCGCTCGAAAGAAGTATCAAGGCGACCGATTTCGATAACCTGGATCTGCTGCCGGCCGATTTCAGCCATCGCAACCTCGACATCACCTTCGACCGGCGGAATCGCCGCAAGCAGAGATTGGATATCGCTCTCAAACCGTTGCGCAGAAATTATGATCTGATCATTCTGGATTGCCCGCCCAGCATCAACATTCTGGCCGAGAACATTGTTAATGCTTCCGACCATGTTCTTGTTCCCGTCATTCCCACCACCCTCTCCGCCCGTGCCTATAAGCAACTGCTGTCCTTTCTCAGGGAAAACGGGCGAAGCCCCGATCGGGTGTCCGCTTTTTTCTCCATGGTTGAAGGGCGCAAGAAATTACATAGGCTGATTATGAACTCACTGCAGACTCGATCCGGCGGCATTTTGCGCAGTGCCATCCCTTACCTTTCGCAGATCGAGCAGATGGGCCTTCACCGGGAGCCGGTTCCGGCCTCTGCGCCCAGATCCAGGGCCGCGCATTCTTACCGGGCCCTCTGGGCTGAAATACAAGAGAACCTTTTCGTTCAGGGAAGGGGTCAGCCCTGAATGGCTCTAGGTTAAGGCAGGGTCAGGATGAATTATGGTCAACTTGGGTTCGAGGGGGTCAAAGCACAAAGGCTGATGTCGGCAGAGTGGCTGCCTCGGTACTCGCATTGACATGCAAGATAATGAGCAATGACCCCGCACTTGGATCTCTGTGCTATGTAGGTGCTACGTAGGTCCTACATAGTTGCTACATAGGTCCTACGTAGGAGTCGCTGAAAATTGGTTTTGAGCTGGAACAGGGGGTCAGGGTCACCCTATTGGCTTTTCGAGGGCTCAACTTCACCTATGACTGGTTGGTTTCCCAAGGATATCGCTCCTTTGAACGAGTCCCCAGTAGCGACTGTCATGCATATGACTCCTTTTCAGCCGTGGCCACCGACGCTATCAAAGCATACGCACTAACCCGGAAGGGAGTCGATCATGCGAATTGACTTTTGATCATTGACCCCTTTCTGCGATGGGCCAGGCGGCGCGGAGCAGTCTGTTGACGGCGGTGGCGACCGGCAGGGTGCCGGCGGTGACCTGGTCTTCAAGGTCCTGGCGGGCGGCGGCGACGGAAGGGTGGTGAAGGAAACGGGCCTGGAGTTTGTCCAGAACGAGGGTCTGCATCCACTCGAGAAGTTGGTGTTGTCGCCGCTTTACGAATACGCCGGATTCGAGGGCCGTCGATCGGAAATCCTCGATCATGGTCCAGACCTCGGGGATACCTTCACCGTTCAGGGATGAGCAGGTGCCGGCCTTGGTGGTCCAACCGTCGGTGGCCGGATGCAGGTAGCGGAGGGCGTTGGCATATTCGCGCCGGGTATTCGCCGCCTTCTGTCGGTTATCGCCGTCGGCCTTGTTGATCACGATGGCATCGGCGAGTTCGATCACACCCTTTTTGATGCCCTGGAGTTCGTCCCCGGCCCCGGTCAGGGCGAGAAGCAGGAAAAAGTCGACCATCGAACGGACGGTGATCTCGCTCTGGCCGACCCCGACGGTTTCGATCAGGATGACGTCGAATCCCGCGGCTTCGCAGAGCAGGAGGGTTTCGCGACTCTTGCGCGTGACGCCGCCGAGATGGCCGCTGGAAGGGGACGGGCGGATGAAACATTGCGGTTCGCGTGCTAGCCTTTCCATCCGCGTCTTGTCGCCGAGAATGCTGCCCCGGGTGAGTGAACTGGAGGGGTCGACGGCGAGGACGGCCACCTTGTGGCCGGATCGGCAGAGGTGCAGCCCGAAGGCCTCGATGAAGGTGCTTTTGCCCACGCCGGGAACGCCGGTGATGCCGATACGGACGGCATTGCCGGTGTGCGCCATGACACCCGAAAGGACCTCCTGGGCCTGCCGGAAATGAACCGGTGCATCGCTTTCAACCAGGGTGATGGCCCGGGCAAGGGTCATTCGGTCACCGGACTTGATACCGGCTATGGTGTCGGAGGTATCAAGGCGTCGACGTTTTGGACCGGTGGCTCCGGGCTGCCGGGTCGGGCCCGCGGCCGGCACGATGCGCACCGCGAATTCCGGGCCCGCGTCCGGGGGTGACCAGTCGGGTTTGGTCGGATCGCCCTCCATCAATAATGCCCCGAATCAATCTCCAAGACGTTTTTCCAGTTCGTTCAGTATCTTCCGGGCCGCGGTCGGGATGACGGTTCCGGGACCGAAGATGGCGGCGGCGCCTTGCTCCATCAGGTAATCATAATCCTGGGAGGGTATGACCCCGCCGACGATGACCATGATGTCTCCCCGGTCGAGTTTCCCGAGTTCCTCGATCAGTTGAGGAAGGAGGGTCTTGTGACCGGCGGCGAGAGAACTCATGCCGATGACGTGGACGTCGTTCTCGACTGCCTGGCGGGCTGTTTCCTCCGGCGTCTGGAACAGGGGGCCGATGTCGACGTCGAAACCGAGGTCGGCATAGGCGGTGGCCACGACTTTGGCTCCCCGGTCGTGTCCGTCCTGCCCCATCTTGGCGATGAGGATGCGTGGACGTCGACCCTCGCGGGCGGCGAACGCATCGGTTATTTCGAGTATCTCTTTGATCTGGTCGTCCTCTCCGAATTCGCGGCCGTAGACGCCGGTGATCGATCGTATGGTGGCCTTGTGCCTTCCGTAAACCTTTTCCAGCGCATCGGAGATCTCTCCAAGCGAGGCACGGCTCTTTGCCGCTTCGATCGCCAGGGCAAGGAGGTTGCCCTTTTCGGATCTGGCCGACTCGGTCAGGGCGTCGAGGCTCGCTTGCACGGCGGGGCCATCCCGTTCCTTCTTCAGCTTGGCCAGGCGCTTGATCTGCGACTCGCGAACCGCCGAGTTGTCCACCTCGAGGATCTCCATCGGATCCTCCTGTTCAAGACGGTGCTTATTGATCCCGACGATGGTCTCGCGGCCGCTGTCGATGCGGGCCTGCCGACGCGCGGCGGCTTCCTCGATCCGCATCTTGGGCAGGCCGGTCTCGATCGCCTTGGCCATGCCTCCGAGTTTTTCAACCTCCTGGATATGAGCCCAGCCGCGCTGGATCAGGCCCTGGGTCAGGGCTTCGACATAATAGCTGCCTCCCCAGGGATCGATGACCTTGCATATGCCGGTCTCGTGCTGGAGGTAGAGCTGGGTATTACGGGCAATGCGCGCCGAAAAGTCGGTCGGCAGGGCAATGGCTTCGTCGAGGGCGTTGGTATGCAGCGACTGGGTATGGCCGAGCGCGGCCGCCATGGCCTCGACGCAGGTCCGGGCGATGTTGTTGTAGGGATCCTGTTCGGTGAGGCTCCACCCTGAAGTCTGGGAGTGCGTGCGCAGGGCGAGTGACTTGGGGTTCTTCGGATTGAACTGCTTGATGATTTTTGCCCAGAGGACGCGGGCGGCCCGCATTTTGGCCACTTCCATGAAGAAGTTTTTGCCCTGGGCCCAGAAGAAGGAGAGCCGGGGCGCGAAGGCATCGATATCGATCCCGGCCCGGATTCCGGAACGCACGTATTCGAGACCGTCAGCCAGGGTATAGGCCATCTCGAGATCGGCGGTGGCCCCGGCCTCCTGCATGTGATAGCCCGAAATGGAGATCGAATTGAACTTCGGCATCTCCTTGGAGGCGAAGGCAAAGATATCCGCTATGATCCTCATCGACGGCGATGGCGGATAGATATAGGTGTTCCTCACCATGTATTCCTTCAGAATGTCATTCTGGATGGTGCCGGCGAGTTGGTCGGGGCTGGCGCCCTGCTCGAGGGCGGCCACGATGTAGAAGGCCAGGATGGGCAGAACCGCCCCGTTCATGGTCATGGAGACCGAGACCCGGTCGAGCGGGATGCGGTCGAAGAGAATCTTCATGTCCAGGACCGAGTCGATGGCCACTCCGGCCTTGCCCACGTCGCCGACCACGCGGGGATGGTTGGAATCGTAGCCCCGGTGGGTGGCCAGGTCGAAGGCCACCGAGAGTCCTTTCTGGCCCGCGGCCAGATTGCGACGGTAGAACGCATTCGACTCCTCCGCGGTCGAGAAGCCCGCGTACTGGCGGACGGTCCACGGTCGGGTCACGTACATGGTGGCGTAGGGGCCGCGCAGATACGGAGGGATCCCGGCGGTATAGCCGATGTGCTCTGCGTCCACGATGTCATCGGCCGTGTAGAGCGACTTGACCTCGATCTGCTCCATGGTTTCCCACACGGCGTCTTCGGGGGGACGTCCGACCTCGGCCTCAAACTTTGTGCGCCAGTCGTCGTAGGTCGGGCGTTCGGGCGCCTTCCGATAATCTATCCGGGTGAAGTCGGGTTCCATCGTCATGACAACACCCCCAGTTTCGAGAGAAGATCTTCCAGCATGCCTTGGTTGTTCACCTTGATGTTAACATAGTCATCGACTCCGATCCTGCCCCATTCTTCTTCATGGTCTCCCGGACTGCCCGCAACCATGACGATGGCGCGATCGATGGTGCGCTTCAGCGCAGGGACCAGGGTGGGGATGACTTCGGCGTAGCGGTCGTCGGTCGAGGTGATGACGACGATGCGCGCTCCGGAGGAGGCGGCCGCTTCGACCGCCTCCTCCGGTTTTTCAAAATCGACGTCGGCCCGGACCTCGAATCCTCCGGTCTGGAAGAAGCCCGTCGTCCAGTCGGCCCGCAGTCGATAAGCGCGGGAGGGGCCGATATTCGCCTGAAAGATCAGTGGCGCATGACCGGTGTCCTGTTTGCTTGAGGCGCAGAGATCGCGAAGGCGTTCGTAGCCCTCCGACAAGCGGTGGGTTCGAATTCTCGGTGCGGATGGGTGATCCCCGTCCCCCACCGTGATGGTCCGTGAAATCTCCCCGATGGTCGCGCCGCCCAGAACCGCCTCGACGGCCGCGTCAAGGGCGTGGCTCGGTTCGCTCTCGAGAAGGACATTGAGCTTGGACATGACCGAGGCGTGGGTTTCGGTCCACCCGGAGGTGCGGTAATTTTCGACCTCCCGACTGCGTGTCCGTTGGATGGCGGTAAAGTCGGGCAGGGTCTGGTCCATCGCTTCCTCGCCCGGGTTGGCATACATGTTTGTGCCGACAATAACATCACGCCGCCGGGCGACGCTTTCCAGTCGCCGGGCCGCGGTCTTCGCAATCATTTCCTGTGGCCGGCCGGCCTTGAGTGCCTCGGCCATGCCGCCGCCCCGTTCGATTTCCTGGAACTCGAACCATGCCTTGCGGGCGACCTGATCGGTCAGCCACTCCACGTACCATGAGCCACCGGCGGGATCAGTCACTTGGGACAGGTTGCACTCCTCTCCGAGAATCAAGTGTGTATTCCGGGCAATGCGACGTGAGAAGGAATCGGGAACCCGGAGCGATTCGTCATAGGGGCCGATATGCATGCCGTCGGTTCCGCCCACCACGGCGGAAAAGGCCTCGGTCGTCGACCTCAGCAGGTTGACGAAGGGGTCGTGGAGGGTTTTGTTCAAGAGCGAGGTGCGGCTGTGCAGGTGCATGCGACCCGCTTTTTCGGAACCGCCGAAAGACTCGATCACCTGGGACCAGAGCACCCGCACAGCGCGGAGTTTGGCCACCTCCATAAAGAAATTGGAGCCGATGGAGAGGCTGAAGCGCATCCGTGTCCCGATGGTCTCAATGCTGACGCCGCGCTTGAGCATCTCGCGGACATACGCCGCACCGGTCGCGATCACACAGGCGAGTTCCTGAACCGCGGTGGCGCCGCCGTCATGATAGGAATGTCCTTGGACAGCGATGGTTTGAAGGTCGGGCGCGCGCTCTTCGGCAAACCGGGTCAGTGCCGCCATGTCCCGGTAGGAAAGATCGAGCGAAACCGGCAGGTCTCCCTTCCAGGCCAACGTGCCGAGGGGATCAATCTCAATGCACCCCCGGATGGCGCCGTAATCGATGCCCCGTTTCCTTGCGTATGCCAGGAGAAGCGCAGTCACGGGCACAGCCGAGGATCCCGTTCGAAGATAGATCGAGATCATGGGGAGATTGATGCCCTTGAAGGCCTTTTCGACATCGGCCAGGGTGGCGAGGGATACGCCGCAGGACCCCACCTCTCCGATGCGGGCATCATCCGGGTCGCGACCCGTCTGGGTGGCCAGATCGACCAGGATGTTCAGCTCGGAAACGCCGCGTTCAAGCTCGGACAGCGCGACACGGTTGAACTCCTCAGGGGTGCTGCAGGGCAACTCCTGCGAGACCTGCCAGGGCGTGGCACGATAGCCGTTCGCCCGGTATCCCCTGGAGAAGTGGCCGAACCCGGGCATTTCTCCGAGATGGGGAAGGCCCTCGGTGTCCTCCGGGTTGTAAATGGGACGCAGTTCGATGCCCTCGTAGGTGCGGGATTGGAGTTTCTTCTCAAAAGAGGCCCCCTTGAGCAGAGCTTCCGCGGCCTTTTTCCAGTCATCGTAAGTCGGTACGGGAAAGTCTTCGCGCAGTCCGACCGATTCGGCTTCGTGGTTCTTGGTTTCTGGGTCAGAATTCATGGATGCGATGCGGCAGAAGTTTAGCACAAGCGTGCTACGCATGAAGTAATCAACATAGGACAAGATGTGCGCAGACGAGTGATCGCACAATCGAATATAAAAGGGACGCTGATTCGTTCATAGGCACTCAATCAAGCCCTGAAAGCCCGTTCTATGTTTTTTCTTGGACGGGAATCGTGGCTGCTTTGATTTTGACCTTGGATCGATAAGCACTGCTAATCAATTTTTTAACACCCATATATGTTATGATCAATAGAATTGACCATCTTGGAATTGCGGTCCGCTCGATCGAAGAGGCATCGAAATACTACGAATCCGCACTTGGCCTGAAGTGTGAGGCGGTGGAGGAAGTTCCGTCCCAGAAGGTGCGGACCGCGTTCTTTTCAGTCGGTGACACCCATATCGAGTTGCTCGAGCCGACTGATTCCGACAGTCCGGTGGCGAAGTTTCTGGAAAGAAACGGGGAAGGCATCCACCATGTGGCGTTCGCCGTGGACAGTGTTGAGGAGCAGTTGGGTCAGGCCTCTGAGTCCGGGGTCCGTTTGATCCACGAAGTACCGATCGAAGGTGCGGGTGGAAAGTTGGTTGCGTTTCTTCATCCGAAATCCACGTTCGGGGTTCTGACTGAATTCTGCGCGCCGGCGATCGGCGAGGGTTCCTGAGGAATTGATTCCATGCCGATATCGGAAAAACTACTGAAAGTATTTCGCGAACGCCGCCAGGAGGCTTTGGCCTCCGGTGGTGAGAAGAAGCTCAATGCCCGTCACGAAAAGGGGGTGATGGGAGCCCGGGAGCGCCTGCAGGCGCTTTTCCAGGAGGGCACATTTCAGGAGAGCGGTCTGCTGGCGACACACGATTGCTACGACTTTGGGATGGCCGGGAAGGCGATGCCGGCTGATGGGGTGGTGACGGGGGTCGGCTATATCGACGGTAATCCCGTCGCGGCTTTCAGCCAGGATTTCACCGTGGGTGGTGGTGCGTTGGGCAAGATCCATTCAAAGAAGATCTGTAGCCTGATGATTTACGCGATGGAGGCGGGCATGCCGCTGGTCGGGATCAATGATTCAGGCGGTGCCCGGATCCAGGAGGGCGGGTTCGCGCTATCGGGTTACGGTCAGGTTTTTTTCCGCAACGTGATGCTGTCCGGAGTGATCCCGCAGATCTCAATCATTGCAGGTCCCTGTGCCGGGGGTGCCGCTTATTCGCCGGCCCTGACTGACTTCATCATCATGACCCGCGAGAATGCGAGCATGTTCATCTGTGGGCCGGAAGTGATCAGGGCCTCGACCGGTCAGGTGACCACGATGGAGGAAATCGGAAGTGCGGCGGTTCACGCGACGATCAGCGGAAACATCCACTTTGTGGCCGAGGACGATCGGCATGCCCTTCAGATGGCGGCCAAGCTTCTGTCCTTTCTCCCTTCGAATAATATCGGGGATCCCCCGCATCAGGTTCCCGACGTGATCGACACAAGGCCGGACCCGGGCCTCAACGAGATCATTCCGGAAGATCCGAAGGCGCCGATGGACGTGCTGGAGGTGATTACCCGGCTGGTTGATGACGGGGACTTCTTCGAGGTTCAGCGCGACTTTGCCCGGAACCTCGTGATCGGTTTTGCGCGAATCCAGGGCATGGTGGTCGGCATCGTTGCCAACCAGCCCATGGTCAAGGCTGGCACTCTGGATATTGATGCCTCGGACAAGGCGTCGCGGTTTATCCGGTTTCTCAACACTTTCAATATTCCCATTGTGACCCTGGTCGATGTGCCCGGGTTCCTTCCGGGAATCGCCCAGGAACGCGGTGGCATCATCCGCCACGGGGCCAAGATGCTCTTCGCCTACGCGGCTGCCACCGTGCCGAAGATTACGGTCATCATGCGCAAGGCCTATGGTGGCGCCTACCTGGCCATGTGCAGCAGTGATATGGGGGCGGACATGGTCTTTGCCTGGCCGACGGCCGAAATCGCGGTCATGGGGGCCGAGGGCGCGGTCCGCATCCTTTACAAACGAGAGCTGGCCGCTTCCGAGGATCGCGAGAAGCTCGAAGTCGAACTGGCCAACGATTACCGGGCGAAATTCGCCTCGCCTTATGAGGCGGCCAAATCGGTCATGATCAATGACGTGATCGAACCGTCCAAGACGCGCGGGGTGGTGGCTTTTGCCCTGCGCAACACGCTTTCCAAGAGGATCACCCGTCCGCCAAAAAAACACGGCAATATTCCGCTATGATCACACTTCCAATCGAATTCCTGGCCCTGGGAGGCCCAGGCATCTGGGACGACCTGAGCTTCCAGCTGGTCGGTTTCTTTATTGTTCTGATCACATTGACCGGACTCTGGATCGCGCTCGAAATCATCGGGGCGATTTTCCGTTCGATTGAAAAGCGGCGTGCCACCGAATCCGTGGCTGCTCCGGTCGAGGAAATGGTGGGGTCAGCCCCCAATCCGGAGATGTACGCCGTCATCGCGGCCGCGATAGACACGGTCATCAGTCAACCTTACCAGATCGTATCGATTTCATCTCAATCCGGGGAGCGTTCGAAGTCACCCCAAACCGCATGGTCGTCTGAAGGGCGCAAGGATATTTACCGCTCCCATCGCTTTCGCTAAAAAGATTTTCCCGTTTCCGTCATGATTAGAAAATTACGAATTACCGTGGCCGGAAAGGCCTACGATGTCGAAGTCGAGGTTCTTGATGACACCGGTCATCAGGGGCCGGCCAACCCGGCGCCGCCAGCTCGCGTCGCGAGTGCCCCGGTCAGCTCACCGGCTGGTCCGAGTCGGAGTTCAGCTCCGGCCGGGGGTGCCGGCGCCGTACCGAGCCCACTGGCGGGCAAGGTGGTGTCGATCGCGGTCAAGGCCGGGGACTCGGTTGCCCAGGGCGACACCGTGGTCGTGCTTGAGGCGATGAAGATGAACACGCTGGTTACGGCGCCCGCGGCCGGAACTGTTTCCGAAATCCTGGTCAAGCCGGGTGATGCGGTCGAGGAGGGACAGGCGCTGGTCAGCATCAACTGAACCGCGGAATCCGATCATGATCCAGGATCTACTTTCCTTCTTTTCAGAAACAGGGTTTGGCGCGGTGACGTGGCAGATGCTTGTCATGTGGGTTGTCGTCGGCGTTCTGCTCTATCTGGCGATCGCCAAGGGGTTTGAACCGCTCCTGCTTGTGCCGATCGCCTTCGGAGCCCTGCTCGCCAATTTGCCGACTCGCGGACTCTTGACCCTTACCGAAGATGCCCATGGCGTCTCCCAGTATGCGGTGATCAGCGTGGAGTCGGAAATTCACCACCAGACGATTCTTGATGACGGTATTATTGGCCAGGAGAGCCAGATCAATCGGGTGGAAGGGGGGTTGTTTGATTTCATTTCTCAGGGGATCAAGCTTGAGCTCTTTCCGCCGCTGATCTTTCTGGGAGTTGGCGCCCTGACCGATTTTGGTCCTCTGATTGCCAATCCCCGCACCCTTCTGCTTGGAGGTGCCGCGCAGTTCGGCGTTCTTTTCACTTTCATCGGGTCCATCCTGTTCGGGTTCACCACGAGCCAGGCGGCGAGTATCGGTATCATCGGTGGCGCCGATGGCCCGACTGCCATCTTCCTGAGCAATAAGCTGGCACCGGAACTTCTCGGGGCGATCGCGGTCGCGGCCTACAGTTACATGGCGTTGGTTCCGATGATCCAGCCGCCCATCATGCGTCTGCTCACGACGCAGAAGGAACGCAAGATTCGCATGAAGAAACTCCGCGAGGTGAGCAAGCTCGAGAAGATGCTCTTTGCCCTTCTGGTCACGGTTGTCTGCATCCTTCTTGTACCGGATGCCTCACCGTTGATAGCAATGCTCATGCT
>Ga0164313_10000968_pt1 | contig 24588 bp, 18 predicted proteins | sample GuaBasSedimGuay4_FD_113735 | JGI IMG/M metagenome (GOLD analysis project Ga0164313, IMG submission 113735) | Subseafloor sediment microbial communities from Guaymas Basin, Gulf of California, Mexico - Guay4, Core 4569-4, 0-3 cm | ecosystem: Environmental > Aquatic > Marine > Hydrothermal vents... | reverse complement strand
GGCGACCAGGTGCGGTCCGTCACCTTTTTTGCTGAAAAATGCGGTAACGATGGTGGTACACCCCAGAACAATGGTAGCCACAATAACCCAGACGATGACGATGGTCGTATATACCAGGTTTCGTATCATCAGCTTCAGGTATAGATCTCCAATTTCTCAAACATGGCATCCACCACGCTGATCACCCAGTTCCGTTGGGATTCCGTTGCATAGCCGATGCAATCGCACCGGATGCGATTCCAGGTTCGAACCAGCAATTCACAGGTCAAACGGTCCTGTTCGAGGTCAAGTGCAAAAACATAGGGCTGGCAAGTTGCATGGGCGCACTGAACATCATTCAGCACATTTCCAGCGATGGGAACCCAGTAAATGCCGCCCATTTCCGAAGGTCCGAACGCCTCATCCAAGTAGGTCTTTATTTTTTCATGATCAGGTGCTCTAATCTCATCGACAACATATTGTTTCATAAGTTTTTAAAATATCATAGTTTCCGTTAAAACGCAACATATATGTTGTGGTAAAGCCACAGACAACAACAGGTGGGGGTCATGTCCCTGAAATAATATTGTTGTGGTTTTTATCGTTTTATCATATAGCGATTGTCATAGATGAAGAACAAGCCCCAAAAACAGTTCAACCTGATGGACCACATGGCCCTTTTCGGGGTCGGCCTGGCAGTGCTCTACTGGGTGCTGGAGGCCTTGGTTCACGTCATGCTGGCCGACGGCGTATCTTTTTGGCAGCGTTTGTACGGCCCGGAGTTCAACGACCTTTTCATTCGACTGCTGGTGCTGAGTTTTTTTGCCATTTTCGGATCCCACGCACAGTACACCATCAACCAGCGCAAGGCCGCTGAAGCCGCCATGCGGGAAAGCGAAACCAAGTACCGCACTATCATCGAGAGCATCGAAGACGGTTATTATGAAGTAGACGCCGACGGATTGCTTACCTTCGGCAACGAATCCCTCAGCACCATCATCGGGCACCCTAAAGCCGACATGATCGGCCACCCAATCCAATCGTTTCTGGAAAAGGAAACGGCCGCTAAAATCATTGAAAAGTTTATAGCCCTGGCCCATGACCCATCGATTTCCAATGAGCTGGAATGGTCAACTGCTGCCGGTGACGGCTCCCGGCGTTTTTTCGAAACCGCCATTTCCCTTATCAACGGTCCCCGGGAACGGCCGGCAGGTTTCAGGGGGCTGCTGCGGGATGTCACCAAGAGAAAGCGAGCCGAGGCGCTCTATCAGGAAAAACTGACTGCCGAAGCCGCCAGTCGATCGAAAAGTGAATTCCTGGCCAATATGAGCCATGAAATCCGCACCCCGCTGAACTCGATTATCGGCTTGATCGATCTGATGCTGGAAACCGAGCTCAAGCCTGAACAACGCGAAGACCTGGATGTCGTTATTGCAGCCGCCTACTCGCTCCTATCGCTGATCAACGATATCCTGGACTTCTCCAAAATAGAAGCCGGGAAGTTGGAACTGGAAGAGATTCCCTTTAACCTGCGAGACTTTCTGGGAGAATCTCTCAGAATCGTTGCGGCCAAAGCGCATGAAAAAGAACTCGAGCTCGCCTACCGGGTGGCCGGGGATGTCCCGGAAACAGTTGTGGGCGACCCCGCGAGGCTGCGTCAGGTAATTCTGAACCTTGTCGGTAACGCCATTAAGTTCACCGAGGTTGGCGAGATCATCCTCTCCGTAGAACCTGAAAAAATTGACGGCGAAAACTATGATCTCCTCACTTCCGTCACGGATACGGGCATCGGCATACCGCCTGAAAAGCATGAGAGTATTTTCGGCGCCTTCGCCCAGGCAGACGGCAGTACGACACGACGTTTCGGCGGCACCGGCCTCGGTCTGGCTGTTTCAAGTCAGCTGGTCGGGCTGATGGGGGGGCGCCTATGGGTTGAAAGCCCCGTGGCAACCCCCCGGGAAGATTGCCTCAACACCGCTTTCCCGGGGAGTTCCTTCCGTTTCAGGTCCCGCTTTCACGCACCTAAAAATTCCGGACCGGAAGCGGAACCCCTGCAAAAGGATATCGATCTGAGCACGCTGAGAACCCTTGTTGTGGATGACAATAAAAGCAACCTGGGCATATTGATGGAGATGCTCGCAGGATGGCAGATGCATTCCGAGGGAACGACCTCCATGGCACAGGCCCAGAAATTACTCACGCAGGCCACGGTCTCCGGCAACCCGTTCGATCTCATCCTCGTGGATTCCGACATGCCTGTGGCTGACGGTTTTTCACTGGTGAGATGGATAAAAACACAGCCGGAGATGACCAGCAAGATCCTGATGATGCTGACGTCTCTCAGGAACAGGAGCCAGGTGGACCTCAATGATCTCAACGTAAAAGCGATCATCACCAAGCCGGTACGGCCATCTGATCTGCTCGACGCCATCATCGGCGCCGTCGATGCGGACAACGATATCCGGAAAACTCCCGAGACTGCGCCCCATCCGACAGCCACGATCAAGCCCAGAGCGTTGAACATTCTGGTTGCCGAGGATACCCTGTTCAACCAGAAATTCATCCGTCGCCTTCTGGACCGCTGGGGACACAAGGCCACAATCGTCGAAAATGGACGCGAAGCCTGTTCCGCCGTTTCCGAAAGCCATTTTGACATCGTGCTTATGGATGTACAGATGCCTGAAATGGACGGGTTTGAAGCCACCGAAAAAATTAGGGAAATGGAAAAGGAGACCCAGACGCACGTGCCCATTATTGCCATGACCGCCCACGCCATGAAAGGCGACCGGGAACGCTGTATCGAAGCAGGTATGGACGATTACGTTCCCAAACCGATTTCATCCGAAACACTATTAAATACCATCAATGCACTTGTGGCGCAATACCCGGGGGGTGATTCACCGGAGGTTGAAAGCCGGGATGGTCTGGCGCTGTTCGACCGGAAAGCGCTGTTGCAGGCCTTTGACAATGATTGGAATTTTTTTATGGAAGTCGTCGATATGTTTGTGGCCGATTACCCGCAGATGATGATGGATATCCGCAAGGCCATCTCCAATGCAGACCCGTCCGTGCTTGAGAGAACGGCCCATGCATTGAAAGGCATGCTGGGAAACTTTCAAGTGGATGCCTCCGTTCAGAAAGCGTTTACGCTGGAAAGGTTGGGCCGCGATGGCAGCCTTGAAAATGCGGAAGAAATTTTCGACGCTCTTACTGATGAGCTTGCCAGGCTGGAAGAGATGTTTGTGGATATGTCTCAGGAGAAAATAATTTGAATATACTCATCGCTGAAGATGAAACCATCACCCTCCGCAGGCTGCAGCATTTCCTGGAAAAATGGGATCATCACGTCATTACGGCCAACAACGGATTGGAGGCACTGGAGAAATTTTTTTCCCAGGATGTCGACCTGGTTATCACCGACTGGATGATGCCGGAACTGGACGGCATGGAACTGGTCCGGCGTATTCGCAACCGCGGCAGGGAAAAACCGTACGTCTACACGATCCTTTTGACATCACGCGGGGAAAAGGAAGATGTCATAAAAGGGCTGTCCGAAGTCGGTGTTGATGATTATGTTGTCAAACCCTTTGACCCCGATGAACTTAAAGCGCGCTTGTCTGTCGGAGAACGCACGGTCAAGTTGGAAAGAACCCTGAGGGAATACGGAAAAGGGCTGGAAAAGATCGTACGCATGCAGACCCGCCTCATTCGCAAGACTCAGGAAGAAACCATTATCCGGTTGCTTACCGCCCTGGAATCCAGAGATGAGAAGACCGGTGGGCATGTGAGACGAATCGGCCTCTTCAGCGCATATTTGGCAGGCGCCGCCGGATGGACACCGGAACAGGTTGAAGACATTCGTCTGGCGGCGCCCATGCACGACATTGGAAAAATTGGCGTACCGGATGCTATTCTGCAAAAGGAAGGCCCCCTCACCACCGATGAATTCGAAGTCATAAAATCACATACGGTTATCGGGGGGCAGATCCTTGGAGATTCAGAATTCCCCATGCTGCAGATGGCCCATGAAATCGCCCTGTTTCATCATGAGCGCTGGGAAGGCCGGGGCTACCCTGAAAACCTCGAGGGCGATGATATCCCCGTAGCAGCCCGTATTGTTGCGCTGGTGGACGTGTACGATGCCCTCAGTCAGGACCGGGTCTATCGCAAAGCATCACCTGAAAAAGAGGTGATTGAGATCATGCAGAAAGAATGCGGCAGCCATTTCGACCCGCAGTTCTTCGATCTTTTTATTCAATCAATCCCGGACTTCAGGCGTATCGCCGCCGAAAACCCATAGTAACCAAGTAGATACCCGAGTCCAGAAGGCGCGTCGAATATCCCGCCCCGCGGGGGCACTGATTATACCCTATAAGACAGCAAAATCCTAAATTCGAATATCGAAATTCTAAACAAACCCAAATATCAAAAACTCAAATGCTCCAAACATGAGCCCTTGGCATGAGCCTCGGCAAACTCGTTTAGATGATTTAAATTTAGGTCATTTGATATTGTTTAGGGTTTAGGCATTCGTGCTTTGAATTTTATCTTCTCCAGTATTGGCAGAGCCTAATGGCTCTGACCTGGCCCAGAGGACCAGGTTTTATTATTATAATAAATGGGTCTTCGACTTAGGTCTCTTCAACGGTAATTGCGCCTTCTTCACACACCTCGACACAACTTTCACAACCCAGGCACTCTTCAGCATTTACAGGTACTGACTTTTCGTTTTCCATTTCAAATACTTCGGTAGGGCATACGTCAACACACTCTTCACAGCCTACACATTTTTCTGCCACAACTGTAGGTATAAACGCCATTTTAAAAATCTCCTTTCATAAAGATGATGTTACGGTAAAATTACCGCCATGTCTTCGACATGGAAATTGCCACTATATCAATTAAAATTCCGAGTCAAGCATTCTTGTGTTTTTTTATCGACATTATCCATGAAACCCGCCGAACTGTAGATAGCGGCCCATCTGTCGCCGGCACCGCAATCAGCTGGCAAAAGGCTCCAGGATACCCAACAAGATATTATTTTTTTTATTCTTATCCCCAGTGTCCCACCGGTTGTCCTCCGCCGGTAATTTCACGTAGCAACTGAAAATTTCGCGTGGTGTCACACCGGGAATACAATACAGCGACAGATTTGTCGCCGGATTCTCAGATGCGTAACTGCAGTCAAATCGCGGCAATCCTTTCTCACCGTCCCAGGGCAAGGCACTTAATGCTTCAAGATGCTCCGCAAGAGCATCTTGAAACCGGACGACCTGGTCCGCGGCACCCGTCGGTGCGGGTATGGATTGCAAAAACACCACCGCTTGCGGGCCACCGGGCATCCGTTCCACCAGGTCATCCAGAACCCTGCGGTGCGATGTGATCAATACCGACGCAGGCAGGTTGTCTGCAAGCATGATATGGGCCCAGGCGGCCATCCTTTCAGGAATCATGTACCCGGGATCATCCGATGCCCCGCCCGGGGCGGGAATGTCCAAGGTTTCCATGCGTTCATCCCCCTTGAGTGCCTGCATCATTTCCTGCTCCCGCATTTCCTGAGACTGCATACCGCCGGAAATCTCCCTGTTTTTTTCATCCAGATCCTGGGCCATATGCAGGAAAACCCCCGCATGGAGATCGGTGGGCTCCTCTTTCCCGGCAACACTGTCTTCGGCAACCTTCGCCCGGATCTCTTTGCGGATTTGTGCCACCGAAGAATCGCTAAAAAAGGGAATGGTGTCCCGGTACGCCCTGAAAAATGAAATGTCACCGCCGCGATGGTACTGTGCCCAGGTTTGATATTCTCTCAGGATGTTGGCGATCTCCTTTTCATTGTGTTGAAACGGCAGACGGATATCGATCCGCTGCTCATCACGCCATGTTTTCATCCTCGCCGGTATCGTTGCCTCTGAGACCTGGTAAACGGCAACATCTTTGAAAAATACACAAAACATATTCATCAAATGTTGACCCACACCCGTAAACGGAAAATATATCGGCAGCATTATTCCTCCCGATCTGCTTTGGCGACAGATTGAATGCTTTTGTCCTGAACCACCACGCCCCGGGCGGTCAGTTCCCGGCGTATTTCATCGGCACGCGCCCAATCCCGGAATTGTCTGGCCTTTTCCCGCTCCTCAATCAACCCTGCAACCGTAGCGTCATGGCGGGTTTCACCAAGCTCAAAAATATTCAGCACCGCATCAATATTTTTAAAGGTTTCCAGAACCCGGGCAGCCCCGGCTGTATCGATTTTACGGGCAGCTATCAGCGTGTTGATCTTCTTTATCTGCCTGAAAATACTGGCAATCGCAGCCGAAGTGTTGAGATCGTCATCCATGGCGCCCACAACACCCTGTTTTATGTCGTAAACAAGCTGGTCCAGCTCAGGATAGGATTCTCCAGTATTTACCCCCTGCAGTCTGTCGACACACGCATCTATCCGCTTTAACCCTCGCCTGGCATTTTCAAGCTTTGCAAGGGAGTAATGCACCGGTTTTCGGTAATGTGCCGTAATCAGCCAGTAGCGAATCTCCCGTCCTTTGTACCCGGCCGCCATCAAATGGTCGATGGACAGATCGGAACCCTTGTCCGCCATTTTTTTACCGTCCACCAGCACCCTGTCACAGTGAACCCAGTATTTAGCCAGGGGCTTTCCGGTGACGGACCCGGCAATGGCGATCTCATTTTCATGGTGCGGAAACATCAGTTCCCGGCTGGCGGTATGAATGTCATAGCTCTCTCCAAGGTATTTCATGGCCATGGCCGCACACTGGATGTGCCAGGAAGGTCTGACATTGCCCCAGTCTGTTTTTACAAAAATGCCCCGCTTCAACTCGGACAGTCTGGATCTTTTCAACAGCGTAAAATCCCTGGGATTTTCCTTCTCATATTCATCCAGATCGACGGTGGCGCCGAGTCTGATTTTGTTCAGGTCAACCCCTGAAAGACGCCCATATTCTGCAAACCGGGAAATATCGAAATAGATCGACCGCAATTTCTCGTAAGCATACCCCCTGTTCACCAACCGGTGCACCATGGACACCATTTCATCGGTATGCTCACTGGCCCTGGGGTATTTGTCGGCAGGACGCACCCCTAAATAGTCCAGGTCCTCCTTGAAACGTTCTATGTGCCGGCCGGTGAATTCGGCCAGCTCCATACCCGCCTTTTCCGACCCTGCGATGGTCTTGTCGTCGAGGTCGGTGATATTCATGATATGCTTGACATCATAGCCCCTGAACGTCAGATAGCGGCTCAGCAGATCCGAAAAAACGAACCGCCTGCATTCCCCCAGATGCATTCTGGCATAGGCGGTCAGCCCGCATGAATACATGGAAACCTTCCCCGAAACAAGCGGTTCGAAGGTTTCCTTGCTGCGACTCAGGGTGTTGAACAGCTTCAGATCAACTTTTTCCCGGACGGTAAAAAGCGGTGTACTGAGGTACCGTTCACCACTATCCGGCAAAATCACGACAATGGTGCCCGAGGTCATTTGGGCGGCTTCCGCAAAAGCGGCCACCATGGCGGCGCCGCTGCTCATGCCCACGAAAATACCCTCTTCAGTCGCCAGTTGCCTGGCCATTTCGAAGGCGGGTTCGTCTTCGATGTTGACTATTTGGTCGAGAATTTTTTTATCAAATATTTCAGGATGATAAGACTCCTTCATATTTTTAAGCCCCTGGATTTTATGCCCCAGAAAAGGCTCCACACCGATGATACAGACGGCAGAGTCATAGGCTTTCATGCGGCGGGAGATGCCCATAAGCGTTCCGCTGGTACCCAGCGTGGCCACAATCTTATCCACCTGTCCCTCGGTCTGTTCCCAGATTTCAGGTGCGGTACCGTAGTAATGGGCCTGCCAGTTGGCTTCATTGTTGAATTGATCCGTCATGAAGTAGTCATCCGGATTTTCCCGCACCAGACGGTAGACCTCTTCTATGGCACCGTCGGTGCCCAGGTGCCCGGGCGTCAGGAGAATCTCGGCGCCCCGTGCTCTCAGGATCTGCTGCCGCTCCGCACTGGCCGATTCCGACATCGCCAAAAGAAGCCGGTAACCTTTGACAGAACACACCATTGCCAGGCCGATGCCTGTATTGCCGCTGGTTGCCTCTATAACCGTTTTGTCGTGGGTCAACTCACCGGATTTTTCTCCGGCCGCTATCATGTAGGCCGCCGCGCGGTCCTTGACGGACCCTCCCGGGTTCATGTATTCCAGCTTCGCCAGAACGGTTACACCCGGGTTCGGATTGATGCGCGTGATTTCCACCAGCGGCGTATTGCCTATTTTATCCAGAATGCTGTTGCCCATGATATTTTTCTGACCGCTGATCTCCGTCAGCTATCTACCTTTAACATTTTATCGTACAAAACCGAACAGATTTGAGCCCGCACCCCGTCCTCATCCATGGCGGCATCGATCATCACAAAACGGCCGGGTTCTTTATCTGCAAGCATCAGATAGCCTTCGCGAACCTTTTCATGGAAAACGACCCTCTCTTCTTCAAACCGCGTCTCCCCGGCCGCCCTGCCCCCGTCATCGATCTGTCGCCATGCCCTGGCCAGTCCTTCTTCCGGGGTGAGGTCCAGCAGAAAAGTGAGGTCCGGTTTTAAATTTTCAAATGCCTGCCGGTGAAGCAGCGTGATCATGTCGGCATCCAGTCCCCTGGCATGGCCCTGGTACGCCAATGTAGCATCAAAGTAGCGGTCACACAGGACGGTTCTGCCCGCGTCCAGGTTCACTTTCACGATCTGGTTCAAGTGCTGTGCCCGATCCGCCATGTAGAGCAGAAGCTCCGCCAAAGGATCAAGGTTCACACTGCGGGGGTCCAACAGGATGGCCCGTATGCGCCGGCCGATGTCCGTCCCTCCCGGCTCCCGTGTCATGACGCATTGGATGCCCTCATTTTCCAGAAAAGCGCTCACATGCTTAATCTGGGTCGTTTTTCCTGAACCCTCTATGCCCTCAAATGATATAAACACAACCTGTCAGGCACTCCTTTCCTTTCAGATGCTGATGTCCCACGTTTTCAGCGTGCCCAGATGGTCGTAGTCGGTGGTGTCGCATCGCAGGGGCGTTATGGAAATATGCGCGTCAGCCAGGGCCACTGAATCCACATCGGCGTCCCCCTCCGGTTCCGGGGTATAAATCCCGTACCAGTAATAAGTGCGCTGTCTGGGGTCCACCCGCTTCTCCATACCCTCTTTGAAATGCTCGCTGCCTTGCCGGCTGAGGCGTATGCCTTTCAATCTCTGAAGGGGAAGATCGGGTATGTTGACATTCAGCAGTGTCCCTTTAGGCAGACCGTGCTGTTCGACTTTCTGGGCCAACCCCTCGATAAATGCGGCGGCATCATCATAAAATTCCGGTGCGCTGCCCTGTATGGAAACGGCGATGGCCGGAATTCCATACAGCGCTGCCTCTCTTGCGGCGGCCAGGGTTCCTGAATAATTGATGTTGACCCCGACATTGGCTCCGGGGTTGATGCCGGAAACAACCAGGTCCGGCTTTCGGTCTAAAAGTTCGGTCATTGCCAACTTTATACAGTCCGCAGGTGTTCCGTTAACGGCATAGACTTTTTTTACACCATTCAGGGAAACGACATCGGCCCGTATCGGTAAATGCAGGGTAATGGCATGCCCGACAGCACTTCTTTCCCGGTCCGGAGCAACAACAGTCAGCCGGTGTGACGGCGCAAAACGCCTGTACAAAGCCCAAAGCCCTTCCGCTTGAATGCCGTCGTCATTTGAAAGGAGTATGTCCATAGGTCCGGTTTATATAGATAAATGGTTTCCGTCGAAGGCTGCTTTATGGAACAAAAACTTGATTTTTAAGCTGTTTTGGCCTTATATGGAATATTTTAGGTGATGGCAACAGGTTTTTAACCATTCTCTGACCGATCGGACATTGATGCCCTCGAACACCTGCAAATTAAAATACCAGGGCCATACAGGCCGGCGTGTGCGTGGTCTTTTCATCCAAACCGCCATGGTCCCGCGATGTGTTTATGCCTTTCTCATCCTCATCGTCATGGTGCTGTGCCCTTGCGGGGTAAGGGCGGAGGATCTTGAAAAGGCCTTGGATAGTCCGGATATACCCTGGAACATCGTTGCCGATGAACTGAGCTATGACAATACCGCCAAAGTATATACAGCGGAAGGCAATGTCCAAATCTCCAAAGCCGACAAAAAAATCAGCGCTGACCATATTCGATTCGACCATGAAAACATGAAGGTGGAGGCCAGCGGGCATATCGTGATCTCTTCCGGCGAAGACCTGATATCGGCAGACAGTCTGAGTTTCGATTTGGTCACCGAAAAGGGGCAGATATCCAACGGCCGACTCTATATCCAAAAAAACAATTTCCACATCTGGAGCGACAATCTCAGAAAAACAGGCAAGAACACCTACCAGGCCCAAAAGGCCAGCGTGACGACGTGTGACGGCGAAAAACCCGCCTGGAAAATAACGGGACGCAATCTCAATGTCACCATTGAAGGATACGGATATGCTTACCATGCCGCCTTCTGGATAAAAAATGTCCCGGTTTTTTATTCTCCATGGATCGGGTTTCCCGTTAAAACCCAAAGGCAGACCGGTCTACTGACCCCGCAGGCAGGACTCTCGAACCGCAAGGGCTACGAGTACAACCAGCCGTTTTTCTGGGCCATCAACGCAAGTTCGGACGCCACCTTTTACTGGCATTACATGAGTGAACGCGGCAATAAATTCGGTGCTGAATACCGTTACGCGCTGAGCCCCCGTTCAAAAGGAACCACGATGTTCGATTACTTTGACGACCGGCGCATTGACAACACCACCGGGGTGGACAATGCAGGCCTTGCCGACCGGGATTGGGGATACGTGGAAGATGAAGGGACCGACTATCTGCGACTCAACAGTGACCGTTACTGGTTCAGAACCAGGAATGACCAGGAACTTCCGGGAAACTTCAACGCTTTGCTCGACATGGACATCGTCAGCGACCAGGACTATCTGACTGACTTCAAACGCGGGTATACAGGCTTCGAGATGACCCGCGATTACTACAACAAAATATTCGGGCGGGACCTGGACGATTACAATGACCCTATCCGTCTCAATCGCTTCAACATCAACCGAAACTGGATGCGGTACAACCTGAATGCCGAAATTCGCTGGTATGACGACATCATCGCCCGCACCCAGAACCTGTCCGACACCACGGTTCAAAGGCTGCCGTTTGTCCAGTTCAAAGGCTCGAAGCAGGCTCTCGGAAACACGCCGTTTCTTTTTGACCTGGATTCGGAGTACACCCATTTCTACAGGGAGACCACCACGACGACGAACAGCGTCACCCAGGATCACCGATTTGACCTGCACCCCCGTGCCTACCTGCCCTTGGATCTCGGCCGTTACTTTACCTTCGAACCGTCACTGGGGCTGCGCGAAACGATCTGGAATGTGCAAGCATATGAAAATCCACCCCTGAATTCCGAAGCGCATGAATTCCAGCACCGGGAGATGTTTGACATCGGTATGAATCTCTCATCGGAAATATACAGGATATTCGGAGGCAATCCCAGCCCGAACCGGATGAAACATACCCTGAACCCCCGGGTCAACTACAGCTATATCCCCGACTATAACCAGACTGACTATCCCGAGTTTGACGGCATCGACAGGATTGAAGCGGAAAACCAGGTCACCTATTCCATAACCAATCTTTTCGTTTTGCGTCGGCCGGATCTCCGCAACACCGGCCCGCAGGATGGCAAACCAGTATACCGATACCATCAGGTGGCCCGTTTTGACATCGGCCAGAGCTATGATTTCATCGAGGCTTACGAAGACGATCCTCTGCAGGGGACAAACGGGCAGACCCGTGAACCATTTTCACCGGTCTATGCCCGGCTGGACATTACCCCCGAACGTTATTTCAAGCTTTCGACCAATGTGGACTGGTCCGTCTATGACAATGAACCGGTGAGCCACAACATCGCCGCCGGTTTTTTTGACCGGCGCAACGACCGCCTTGCGATTGAGCACCGCTACACCCGGGAAACAAATGACACCAGCCGGGACGGCGTCAATTCCTTTGCAGCAGAAGGCTTTCTCAAGGTAACGCGCCCCCTTTCTCTGATCGCCCGGTACGAATATGACCTGTATACGGACAAGGAACTTGAAACCAGTTTCGGAATACTATACGGTGCCCAGTGCTGGTCCCTTGACCTGCGCTATACCAAGGACGTCGATGAAATCATCTACTCATTTCAGATACACCTCAACGGCCTCGGGGGATTCGGAAGCGGGGTTGAACATCAAGATGTCGCCTCGAGATTTTAAAAAGGATGGTATGAACCACGCTCAACTGGAAAAAAAGTGGTATGTGCTCTATACTCGCAGCCGCTTCGAAAATGTCGTCAGTGACGGCCTGTTAAAAAAATCGTTCAAGGTGTTTCTGCCCAAGGTGCAGGTGAAAAGCCGGCGCAGAGACCGGAAACTGATGATCCGGGTACCGGTATTCCCCGGCTACCTTTTTGTACAGAGTGATCTCGATCCCCGGGAGCACATCGAAATCGTCAAAACAATCGGTGCGGTACGTATTGTGGGAACCAAGGACGGCCCCGTTCCCGTACCGTCGCAAACGATAGAATCGCTTCAGATTCTGGTGGCAACCGATGCGCAGATTAAAACCGGGCATAAACTCGCCAAAGGCGACAAGGTCATGGTTGTCCGCGGCATCTTTGCCGGTATCGTGGGTATGTTTACGCGTTACCGGGGTACAGGGCGGGTCGTCATTAATGTCGATACGCTGGGACAGACTGCCGGTGTGGAGGTTGACGAAGAGGACATCGAGCCGGTTCCGAAATTATTCGCCTGAACGGCAGATCAAAATATGGCCTGGTCTGTGCCCGCCGGCGGTACCGGCAGACGCTGATTTACTTGACTTTTCATCAATTAATAAATAATAGGGAATTGCATTGAGCCCAAGGCTGTAAAAAACCGGAGGCTTCAGAGCAAGACAGACAAGGTTGAAGCAGCTATAGCGTTGAAGGTGACGATACCCTGTTCGGGAAGGAGGATACATGAACAAACTGGAACTCATCTCCGTATTGAAAGACGAGACCCATATTTCGAAATTCGAAGCCGCTGAAGTGGTACAGATATTTTTCGACTACATGGCGGAGGCCATGGCCCGGGGGGAGCGTGTGGAGATCAGAGGTTTGTGCAGTTTTTATGTAAAAACATATAAAAGTTATGTCGGCAGAAACCCGAAAACGGGAGAAAAGGTTACCATACAGCCTAAAAAGCTGCCCTTTTTCAAATCGGGAAAAGAACTGAAGGAGCGGGTTGACTATTAATTTTGCGACCGGCTTTTCAGCCATACGCAACCAGGAAACGGCTGTTCGCCGACTCACCGGTTTGCTTCGAAGCGGCAACATTCCCCACGCATTTCTTTTTACCGGAATTGACGGTATCGGTAAAAAAAAGACCGCCCTGACCTTTGCCGGGGCTCTCAACTGCCAAAGGGTCGATGCGCAGGGCGTGGCGGAAGACGACGCGGTGGTACCGTGCGGGAAGTGCCGGCCTTGTAAAAAAATAGCCTCGGGACATCACCCTGACATCATCGTGGTAGCGCCGGAGAAATCCCGGATAAAGATTGCGGCAATTCGTGATCTCGGCCGCATGCTTGCCGTAAAACCATATGAGGCCAGGCAACGGGTGGTGATCATCGACCAGGCCCAGGCCATGAATCCGAAGGCAGGTAATGCACTGCTGAAGCTGCTTGAAGAACCGCCGCGAAAAACTTTCCTGATCCTCACGGCCGGCAACACCTACAGCCTTCTGCCCACCGTCGTTTCGCGTTGCCAACAGGTAAAATTCAAGCCGATTCCTGAACATTCCGTGGTGACCCATCTTGAAAAAAAAGGCGTGCCCCACGAAGAGGCGGTAATATTGGGTAAACTTGCCAACGGGAGTTTCGGAAAAGCGGACAGCCTGGCCGACACCGATTGGGTAAACCGGCGTCAATGGATTCTCCAGGTTATCGAACCCCAAGATGCGGGTAAAAAAGACTCCGGACAGGCTGTCCGGTCCTTGGCTTTTTCGGAAATACTTGCCCGGGACAGGGAAGCGATCTTGGATACGCTGGAATTCATGAAATCGTGGTTCAGGGATCTGGCGGTTGTACGAGCAGATTCGGACAGGGTCGTCAACAAGGACCAGCTTGACCGGATCAGGCAGACCGCAAGACGCTACAGGACACCGCGGCTGCTTTCTAAAATAGATGTGCTGGAAGCGGCCCAAAAGAACATTGAGGCTAATGCCAACATCAGGCTGACATTGGATGTCATGATGATGAATTTATAAAACCAATCAAACTGCAATTTCTTTATTTTTTTTGAAATTGCCTGATGCGATCATATGAAAAAAATTGTTGGAATACGATTCAAACCGGCAGGAAAGATATATCATTTTGACTGTGGCGCTTTTGTGCTCAATCAGGGTGAACACGTCATCGTGGAAACCGAGAAAGGCCTCGGGTTTGGAACCGTGGCCATCCCTCCGGCACCCATGGAAAAAAAGCCGCGCGGCAAAGCGCTGAAAAAGGTTTCCCGTATTGCCAGTGAAAATGACCACCGCCGCAGGGCCAAAAACATTGACCTGGAAGCATGCGCCTATAAATTCTGCCAGAAATGCATCAAGCGATCCGGGCTTAAAATGAATTTATTTTCGGTGGAAAGCACTTTTGACGCCAGCAGGCTGACCTTTTTTTTCACCGCCGATGGCCGGGTTGATTTCCGTGAACTCGTCAAAAAACTGGTCAAGGAATTTCGCGTCAGAATAGAAATGCGCCAAGTCGGCATCCGCAACCAGGCAAAAATGTGCGGTGGTGTCGGCAGGTGCGGCCGAGAAATCTGCTGTTCCGCCTTTATCGAAAAGTTCGACCCCGTATCCATCAAGATGGCCAAGCAGCAAGGCCTTTCCCTCAATCCCACTAAAATTTCCGGACAGTGCGGACGCCTGATGTGCTGCCTCACCTATGAAAACAAGACCTATGCAAAACTCAGGGAAGGTTTCCCGAAAGTCGGTAAAAAAATCCAGGTTCAGGGCGAAAAAGGCAAGGTTATCCGGCACAATGTCCTGGGCCGACGGATTTCGGTGCGGCTTGAAAGCGGTTCCGAAATCGAACTGGGCGTAAATGAAATCAAAGCGCTCGGCAAATAGGAGAACAGATGTCTACCCCTTTTTATATCACGACACCCATTTATTATGTAAACGCCAAACCCCATCTCGGACATGCCTACACCACGCTTGTTGCCGATGTTGCCACCCGGTTTCACGACATGTGCGGGTGCGAAACCTTCTTTCTTACCGGAACCGATGAACACGGGGACAAAATAGTCCAAGCAGCGGAAAAGGAGGGCTTGGAGCCCAGAGAATACGTCGATAACATCAGCGGTCTGTTCAGAGCACTCTGGCCGGAACTCAACATCAGCAACAGTGATTTTATCCGTACCACCGATGCCGGGCATATTGCGGTTGTTAAACATATCCTTCAAAAAATCTACGATGACGGCGACATTTACTTCAGTGAATATGAAGGGCTCTATTGTTTCGGCTGTGAGCGTTTTTACACCGAAAGGGAACTCGTGGACGGGAAATGTCCGGACCACGAAGTTGCTCCCGACATCGTAAAGGAAGCCAACTATTTCTTTAAAATGAGCCGGTACCAGGAATGGCTGATTGACCACATCAAAAACAACCCCGAATTCATCCGCCCGAAACGCTACCGCAATGAAGTTCTGGCCTTTCTCAGCGAGCCCCTGGAAGATCTTTGCATATCGCGCCCCAAATCCCGTATCACATGGGGAATCACCCTTCCCTTCGATGAAGAATACGTCACTTATGTCTGGTTCGATGCTCTCCTGAACTACATCTCCGCCCTGGGATACCCGGACGGTGAACGATTCAAAAAATATTGGCCGGTGGCACAGCACATTGTCGCCAAGGACATCCTTAAACCCCACGGCATCTACTGGCCCATCATGCTCAAGGCGGCAGGGATTCCCGTTTACAAGCATTTGAATGTTCACGGGTACTGGAATGTGGACCAGAGCAAAATGTCCAAAAGCCTCGGCAATGTGGTCGAACCCCTGCAGTTAAAAAATGTATACGGGCTGGATGCCTTCCGTTATTTTCTAATGCGTGAAATGGCATTCGGATTGGATTCAAGCTTTAACGAAGAGGCGCTGGTCCATCGTATCAACGCGGACCTTGCCAACGATCTGGGAAATCTGGTCAGCCGTGTTACCGCCATGATCCACCGATACTTCAATGGCCTTGTCCCGGCGTTCCACCCTGAATTCAAGGACACGCCGGACATCGACGTCAGGCAGCAGGCAGCGGTCGCCGTCAAGGAGTTTGAAGCCAATATGCAGGGCTTCGCCTTTCACAAAGCTACCATGGCCATCTGGGTATTCGTCGGCCGGCTGAATAAATATATTGACCTCAAAGCACCGTGGGTTTTGGCAAAAAAACCATCGGCTCTGGGCGAACTGAAATCAGTGATGTACAACCTTCTGGAAGGCATCAGGATTATATCCGGCCTCATTTATCCGGTCATGCCCCAAACTGCGGCCACCATCCAAAACCAGCTCGGCCTGAATCCGGATGCGGGGCCGTTCTTTCGTCTGGACCGCCTCAAATCCTGGGGTGAAACCGCGGCTGGGAATCGCGTTGAAAAATCCACCCCCCTGTTCCCGCGGATCGAGCTCCGTTCCGATACCCAGGAGCAGAAAGCGGTGACCAAAGGCCCCAAGCTCAAACCGCAGATCTCTTTCGATGAATTTGGAAAGCTGGATTTACGTGTCGCCACGGTTCTCAAAGCCGAAGCCATCCCAAAATCAAAAAAACTGCTCAAGCTCGAAGTAGACATGGGGGAGATACGTACCATCGTTGCCGGAATATCTCAAAGCTATGAACCGAAAGATATTATAGGCCGGCAAGTCATCGTCGTTGCCAACCTGAAACCGGCTAAATTGATGGGTGTCGAATCCAATGGCATGGTGCTGGCGGCTGTCGACCAACAGGGAGCCAGCATTGCAGCCCCTGGAAGAAAAGTCGCCCCTGGAACGCTGGTCAGCTGAGATTGCACTGTTTTTTGGAGAAGAACTATAATGTCTTATTTGCTGAACAACCGGAATCGTGATACCACCGGCAACAATTGGCGCGCATACCAGGCCAGTATGCAGCAGCCCCTGAAGCACCGACAACGTGCCAGAACCACGCTCAGACTGTTGCTCGTTATAGCCGCTATAACTCTGGGAGCCTGCGGTTTGTTCTTCTCCGTCAACGGATTCGCCCTTTACCGTTCAGCCCCCCCCCACGCCGCTTCAGAAACGGACGGGCAATTAGAAGCGGAAACACCGAACCCGCTTCAGGACAAGGAACGGGCCCGCAGTCTTCTCCTGCCGAAGATGCTCGTCAACCTCCGTGAAGAAAGCTTTTTCATAGAGATAGACGGTAGAAACCTGAAGGTGGACACCAGCCTCGATCCCGACCTGCAACGCTACATGCTGAAGAAGATGGATCGTGTCAATTCCCGGTTCATCGGCATCGTTGCCGCAGAGCCTTCAACCGGCAGAATCATTCTACTTTCCGGATTCAACAAACAGGACCCTGACCTCGATCCCTGCCTCGACAGTAATTACCCGGCAGCCAGCATTTTTAAAATTGTCACCGCAGCGGCAGCTGTGGAACAGTGTGGTCTGACATCCGCTTCAAAGCTGCGCTTCAATGGCAGCGCCCACACCCTCTACAAACGCCAGCTCAAGGATACCGACAACAAGTATACCAACCACATCACCTTCCGGGATTCGTTTGCCCGGTCCGTCAATCCCGTTTTTGGAAAACTGGGCATGCTCTACCTCAACAAAACACAGCTCGAAAAATATGCCGAGAACTTCGGATTCAACCAAAAAATAAATTTTGAAGTCGATGTGCCGCCCAGCCACCTCAGCATCCAGGATGCCCCCTACAACTGGGCGGAGATTGCCTGCGGATTCAATAACAGCACAACCCTTTCTCCGCTTCACGGTGTACTGCTGGCAGGTGCGGTCGTCAACCGGGGGGAACTGGTCGAACCTACCGTTGTTGACCGGATCCTGGATGAATCCGGCGGCACGGTATACAGCCGCGGCCCCCGATCCGTAAACAAGGCTATTTCGCCGGCAACCTCCCTGGTGCTCTATGACATGATGAAAGCCACCGTCCGTTCCGGCACGGCAAGAAAAACGTTCAAAGGGTATAAAAAAGACCGCGTACTCTCCCGGCTCAGCATCGGTGGAAAAACAGGTTCCATCTTCAACCGTAAGCATGACCTCCGGTTTGACTGGTTTGTAGGATTTGCCGAAGAAATAGAAGGCGGAAAAAAGCTGGCTATTTCCGTGGTTGTCGCCCATGAAGAATATATCGGCATCCGCGCCGGCCAATACGCACGTATGGCCATAAGAAAACATTTTCACGATTATTTCAGCGAAAACGATGAACAGGTACGCAGCCATCAGGCCGGTTGAAAAAGCGGCTTTCTCGGTTTACGATATGCTCTGGCGCATAGCCCTGCCGGTCCTGCGCAAAAACCGGCGTCTATCCGTAGGCTTTAACAACCGTATCCTCAGAAGCCCGCTGAAAGGCAATGCCGATATCTGGATCCAGGCGGCCTCGGCCGGCGAAGCGTATCTGGCCTGGGAATTGCTCAAGTCCCTTCCCGGTCCGCGCCGGATTAATACGGTCCTGACCACCAACACGCTCCAGGGCAAGGAAATCCTCGATCTTGCGGTTGCGGATATCAACCGCCATGGCCGGCGCATCGAAGCGCAGGTCACCTATTTCCCATTTGACATGCCTTCCCTCATGGCAAGAGCCGTGCACAGGGTCCGCCCTCGCGTCATGGTGCTGCTTGAAACTGAAATCTGGCCCGGTCTGCTGCTGGCACTCAAACAACACGCATGCCCGACGGTGATTGTCAACGGCAGGATGACCTTGAAAAGCTTTTCCCGTTACAAGATATGGCCGGCTGTCTGGCCTCCCATCGGGCCTGACAGAATACTGGCCATCTCGAAGGAGGATGCCGGCCGTTTTGCCGCACTTTTCGGCCACAGCAGCGTGACCACGATGCCCAATATAAAATTTGACCGTGTCCAGAAAACCGATGACACCGAAAACGCCCTTGGCACCTTCGATTCCGTTGTCGAACGCGGGGTGGATTTTGCCGTACTCGGGTCGGTGCGCAGAGAGGAGGAAACCGACGTACAACAGATACTGTGCGATCTGAACGCGCGCCAACCGGATGCCGTCATCGGTCTTTTCCCGCGTCATCTGCACCGGGTTCCCCATTGGCGGGACGTGCTCCACCGGCTTGATCTCAGCTGGGAGCTTCGTTCCGCCATCACGACCCCGGTCAAAGCGGGCCGGGTTATACTATGGGATGTTTTCGGCGAATTGAACACGGCCTACCAGCGGGCTTCAGCCGCCTTTGTAGGCGGCAGCCTGGCACCACTGGGAGGGCAGAATTTCCTGGAACCGCTCATTGCCGGTGTGACGCCGGTCATCGGGCCGCATTGGAAAAACTTTGCCTGGATAGGCGCTCAAATAATCTCCCGGGGACTTGTGCATCAGGCGGATTCATGGCAGGATGTGTCGAAATGCATGGCCACGGACATGGCCCACCCGGAAGAAAAAAAGACCGTAATAAGCAAGGCGGCAGCTTACATCCGCAAACGGCAGGGGGGCACCAAAGCTGCTTGCGAACTTATTATGGAATACTTGCAATAAACATTTTTTCAGTTGAGCAAGATGATACTGGTTGCTGGTTGTATCCAGCATCTTTCAGTTTTTAGACAAACCTTGCTTTAAATACTTTAAGAAAATTTTAAAAATATGGGACCACTCCCCCAATGCTACGGCATCATACCCGCACGCTATCGTTCCAAACGATTTCCCGGCAAACCCTTGGCGGAAATCCACGGCAAACCCATGTTCTGGCACGTCTACAAACAGGCTGAAAAATGTCGTCATTTTTCCCGCATCGTTCTGGCCACGGACGATGAGCGCATTTTTTCGGCTGCAAAAGCCCTTCTGGTTCCGGTTCTCATGACGGATGCAAACCACCCCAGCGGCACGGACCGTGTCCTGGAGGCTGCCAATGCCCTGGACGTCCCCGACGATGCTGTTGTCGTCAACATCCAGGGTGATGAACCGCTGCTATCGGTCGACATGCTCGATCGCTTGATTGCCCCCTTCTCCGCTTCTGAAATCCAGATAACCACCCTCGCAAAAAAAATTGGCGGCAAAGAAGCCGACAATCCTGACCGCGTCAAGGTTGTCATCGCGGAAAATGGCCAGGCCCTCTACTTCTCACGATCAAAAATCCCCTATTACCGCGGAGACGCAGCGCAGACTTTTTACGGACATATCGGGCTTTACGCCTTCCGGATGGCAGCACTGCGCGCTTTTCAAAGACTGGGCCCGGGCCGTCTGGAAAGGATTGAATCCCTTGAACAGCTGAGACTGCTGGAAAACAAAATGGCGATCCATGTCATCATTACCGACCACGCCAGCATCGGTGTCGACACCCCCGATGATTTAAAAACAGTCACCCGGATGATGAACCAGACGATGAACCAGATAATCAAATAGATGATGAAACCAGATAATCAAAAAGGATATTATGCCATGAACTTTGCTGCCGCATTAACCACAGGCCTGAGTCACCTTCTCCGTCTGAAGCTTTATCTGGGACGCAGCCTGAATTCCGTGCCGGAAAATTCCCTTGTTTTTTTTCCCTGCCGCAGGGCAACCTTCCACTGCGGACTGGCCGGCATCGTTGCTTTAAAATCAGGGGCTGAATGGACCGAGGATGATGGCCTGACCGCGCTTCAGATGCAATTCAACCAAATAGCCGATCGAAGCTTCAGCAAATGTGCGGCGCATAACCTGTCCCTGCCGGACCATTACCTGAACGGCGGGGCAGCCCTGGATCAATTTATGAACGACACCAAAGGGCTGAAACGCTCGCCCGCTTTCATCGACCTTTTCATGAACAAAGAACGCCGGGGCCGGCTCACCGAGCTATCCGGACAGGTATCGGCCCTGATCCGGAACGAGGAACGCGTCCTCCTGGACCGCATGGGGCATATCGAAACCGAATTTGTGGAGCTCATATCGGCCGGGCTTGAAAAATTGAAAGACGCCCACTGGTGCCTGACTGCTGAAATTCAAGATAATATCGACAGGACAAAAGCGCTCGTCACCTATCCTCCGGCGGCACGAAACCAGGCATCCGTTAAAATTTTCAAGGAAATCAATGCGGTTCTCAACAGTATTGACCGTTTGGAAGTCCGGGGCCGGGATTCAGCCGGGATTTCGCTGTTGTTCATTCTCGAAAAAGATGCGTTCCTGGCGTTTCAGAATGTCTTGGAACAGGATGATCTCCTGTCTGCACTCGAAAAACGAACATCAAAAATGGTCTTGCTCAACAACGGCATCACTGTATTGCCACCCGGACCCGGAGAGGCGGCAGGACCGGCCTCGATTACCTTTACCTATAAAATTGCGGCGGAAATCGGCAGCCTGGGAGACAACGTCGCTTATATCCGTGAACAGATAAAAAAAGATGCCATCTTCCAGAGACTGGTCACCTGCTCCTGCAGCCGCTACACGATCTCTTCCCACACACGCTGGGCCTCTATCGGTGAAATCAGCGAGGCCAACTGTCACCCTGTAGATAATATGCTGGCGGGAAAAGACGTTCAAAGAGAAGGCATCATCCATGCCTGCCTCAACGGCGATATTGATAACTACCTCGACCTGAAAGCGGAATTGGAAAATCAGGGCCTTTGCATGCCCGCTCAAATTTCTACAGACACCAAAATGATACCCTTGCAGATCGAACAGTATGTCCGCAAGGGATTCGACGTGCAGGAGGCTTTTCGCCTGGCGGTAAACAGCTTTCAAGGGTCCCATGCCATCAGCATGCACACCGATCTTGCCCCGGGAAAGCTGTTCCTTGCTCAGAAAGGCAGCGGGCAGGCCATATTTATCGGACTCTCCGAGGACATGTATATGCCGGCCTCCGAGGTGTACGGGTTCGTCGAGGAGACATCCGACTATCTGAGACTGGATGGAGAAAAGGTCGTGGACGGTGCCAAGGGCAAAACCCAGGGCCAAATTTTCATACTGGACCAGGCCTCATCCGGCGGGGTCAGGGGCATTACAGCCATGTACTATGACGGCACCCCCGTTCAACTGGATGACCGCGATATCAAGCACACCGACATTACCTCGCGGGACATTGACCGACAAAATTTTCCCCACTATTTCCTGAAGGAAATCTCCGAGTCTCCGCGTTCGGTGGAAAAAACACTTCACAACCGTTGGAAATCTGTTGACGGAAAACCGGATAGGCGCATAACGGCATTGGATGAAAGCGTATTGCCGGTGTCGCTGGCTGAAGCCATTGCCGACAAATCGATCAAACGCATCTTTTTCATCGGCCAGGGTACCGCCGGTGTAGCGGCCAAAGTCTGTGCAGACATCCTGGACTATTATTTGAATGATCCGCTTTTATACATCGACGCGTTGAAGGCTTCGGAGCTGAGCGGTTCCAAACTCAGAGAAAGCGATGCACCGGACAGCATGGCCGACACGCTTATCGTTGCCATCAGCCAGTCCGGAACGACTACGGACACCAACCGTACCGTTGACATGGTCAGGGAAAGAGGTGCAGCGACACTGGCCATCGTAAACCGCAGAGATTCAGATCTCACCTTCAAGGTGGATGGTGTGATGTACACAAGCACCGGCCGTGACCTTGAAATGTCGGTCGCCTCCACAAAGGCCTTTTATTCACAGATTGTTGCCGGCGCTCTTTTGGGTCTGCACATTGCCTACCTGGCGGGTAAAAGAGGTACTGAATTCGTATCCCAGGAACTTGCCGACCTTCTTGAAATTCCCGCCCATATGGAAACCATCCTGAATATGCAGGCAGAAATTGCCGTTTCTGCGCGCAAACTAGCCGCCACGAAAGTTTATTGGGCTGCCGTCGGCAGCGGCTCCAACAAAGCTTCGGCCGACGAAATACGCATCAAACTGAGTGAACTCTGTTACAAGACCATCTCCTCGGATTATGTTGAAGACAAAAAGCACATCGACCTGTCCTCCGAACCCCTCATCATTATTTGTGCAGCAGGATCAAGAGATACCGTTATCGGCGACATCATCAAGGACACGGCCATCTTCAAAGCGCACAAAGCCACACCCGTCGTCATAGCGGATGCGGGAGAACAGCGGTTCGATCCGTATGCGGAAGACATTTTCCATGTCCCGGTGATCAGCGAACACCTTGCCCCGATAGTGAACACCCTGGTGGGGCATATATGGGGTTACTATGCGGCCCTGGCCATCAATGAAGGTTCGAAATTTCTCGACGAATTCCGAAAGGAGACCCAAAAAAGCATTGAAGACCGCGCCCGGGAAGGACTGGATGTATATGAAGTTATCCTGGAAAAATCATTCAGGGAACGTGTGGCCGTGTTTTACAAGGCTTTCAGGGCAAAAAGACGGCAGAAACACTATCCGCTTTCCATAGCCAGGGCATCCGACCTGATCCTGCTATTGAAATATTTGTCGGGAAGACTCCCCGTGTCCGATTTTGAAATTGATTTCGCTGTCAAGGGAACCGCGTTGAACATGCTGAAAACCCTGTTCGAATATCTGGGCGAGTCCATTAACAGCATGTCCCGTCCCATCGATGCCATCAAACACCAGGCAAAAACAGTCACCGTGGGCACCAGCCGGATCAGTGAAAAAATTGGAGGACTTCTCTTTGACCTGCTGGCGGAAGATGGGCTGAATGTTTCCCAACTGACCAACAAAAATGTGCTTGTGCTTAAAAATCTTCAGCAAATTATTGCCCACATCGAGGGGTCCATTCTCTACCACATCGATCATTTGAACCTGCTGGGCGAACCCACCCGGGACACGACCATAACGGTTGTCGTTAAAAAAGGAGTGCTCAAACCGATTCCATCCCGCGTCGAAACAGACACGGCCCTCAAGGGGACGAAACGGATCATCGTCAGGCAGGGCAACGTCTACATCGGCAAGGGACGCAAGGATGGCCGTTCCATCGTGGTAATCCCCGCCATGTCTTCCGGTGGGAACATCATTGAAAACCTGCTGCTGCTCAACATCGTCTTCAAGAGCAATGTGGGCCTGGATGTCAAGGTCAGAGCCTTGGGCGGTAAGTATGAGCACATTAAAAACATCGTTCAGGAAAACAGTATCGAGTGGCAAGACCACCTCATCGATAAAATCGAGATCGATGCGTTGTTCGGCCTCTCGGCCGAAAAGATCGGTGAACGCATCATTTCCGATACCAATGGATCGATCAAGGCTTGATCGTGTGATGCCTGCGAGGTGCATGGCCCGCTGATAAACCGGCTGCCCTTTTCGCAAAGGCCTGCCGGCATTCATTTTACAGAATGATTTCCCTTAAAACCCCTATAAATGAGCATTTACCTATTGACTTTCATTTTCTTTATTACTATAAATCGCGATTAATT
>Ga0164313_10000967_pt1 | contig 24588 bp, 23 predicted proteins | sample GuaBasSedimGuay4_FD_113735 | JGI IMG/M metagenome (GOLD analysis project Ga0164313, IMG submission 113735) | Subseafloor sediment microbial communities from Guaymas Basin, Gulf of California, Mexico - Guay4, Core 4569-4, 0-3 cm | ecosystem: Environmental > Aquatic > Marine > Hydrothermal vents... | reverse complement strand
TAAAAATGATCACAAAGTGCCAGGCACTTTGTGATCATTTTGGTAATCAAAAGCATTTACCTTACCTATTTCACTAAGCCACTCAGTGACCATAGCGTCAGAAGTCATTCTTTTTTCTACTTTGTTTTTAATTCTTCTTATTGTGGCATAGGACATTTTCAATGCAAAAGATATATCTACTAATTTAAATTTTTTAGAGCAAAGTGCATATACGAGTAGGTACTTCAGCTCTCTATTTTTAACAATACTGCCATATTTATTTTGGATTTCTGCAGATATTTCTCTAATTTTTTTTATATTCTCTTCTGAGTTGTGTTCTTTGATTTCTCTTCCATACTTTTTAGATTCTGACACTTTCGACATTATGAATTGAGTAATCCTAGCGATTTCAATGCCTGAGAGGTTATGAATTTCTTTAAAGTTTAGGCATCTTGGAGCATTATCTTTATCCTCAAAATATCTACAACTGCACCATTTATAGTCTTCAAGCTGTTCCACCAATTGTGCTTCTAATGGATTTAAATTAATGTATACAAAAGCATTTATAAAATACTCATCGTTTGTAATTAAGTAACTTCTATATCTATCCTGAAAGAGATGCCCTTTTCTTATATGCGCAGAATTAAAATAGTGTGCATATTTTGAGTTAATTTCATGCATTATCTGTGAAAGATTTGCCTTTTCTGTTTTTATTAGAAGGTGGTAGTGGTTTTTCATTAATGCAAATGAAAGAAGCATTGCCTGATATTTTGAAAAAGCATCACAGGTAAGTTTTATAAAATGCCTGTAATCTTTTTCTTCCATAAAAGCATTTTCGCTGCTTACTGTTTTTGAAATGACGTGATATATAGCACCTTCATATTCTATTCTTTTTTCTCTGCCCATATTTTATTATACACAAATTCCTATTCTCTAAAAATGATCACAAAGTGCCAGGCACTTTGTGATCATTTTAAAATAGAAACGGAGAAGCAAGGGGGATAGCTTCTCCATTTGATCGTTTGATTGATATGTTTGGAGGGAGTTATTTGGCGGAGAGAGTGGGATTCGAACCCACGGAAAGATTTGACTCCTTCACTCGCTTAGCAGGCGAGTGCCTTCAGCCGACTCGGCCATCTCTCCTCCACATATTATTATATTAAACTTGCTGGAAAATGCAACCTATGAAGGGATGATTGATTTTTGCTGAAATTAGTTATGTTTGGTCTTATGCTTGATTTTGCTCGATATTGTAGTAAGATTATCCAAGATGAAAAGGGACATAATACTGGATATAAAGGTGATTACAAATGCGAAGAAAAATAAAGTAGTAGGAAAAAGAGATGGGAAGCTTGTGATAAAACTTAACGCACTTCCTATTCAGGGGAGAGCAAATAAGAAACTTGTAGAATTTTTAGCTGAATTTTTTAATGTGCGAAAGAGTAATATTACAATATTGAAAGGGGCTGCAACCCACATCAAAAAGGTGGAAGTTAGAGAAGTAGACATTGAAAAGGTGGTAGAGATTGATGAATAGAAATATTATTTTTCTTACTGTGGCTTTTTTTGTTACATTTTTCGATCAACTGACTAAATATTTAATACGGCAAAAGCTTGCCGTGGGGGCAAGTGTACCAATAATTGACCGCATTGTTTATTTTTCACATATCAAAAATACTGGTGCTGCGTTTGGAATTTTACAAAACGGTCGTATTTTTATTATAGTTATTGGTATAATTTCTCTAATTGTTATTTTGTATTTTCTTGATTTTTTTACTTCAACCCGGTTTCTTTTACTTGGAAGTGGTTTTCTCTTTGGCGGAATCATAGGGAATTTGCTTGACAGGATATTCATCGGGCATGTGACAGATTTTATAGATTTTAAAATATGGCCTGTTTTTAATATAGCAGATTCTTTTGTAAACATAGGCACTGTAATGATAGTGATTTATATACTGTTCTTTTATGGAAAAGCACATTCTTAAAGCGGATGAGAGAAAAAGGCTGGACCTTTTCCTCTCTCAAAAGCTCGACTATACGCGTTCTTATCTGCAAAAACTTATAAAAGAAGGTTGCGTAACGGTTAACGGACAGATAGTTAAACCTTCACATATGCTGGCGGAAGATGATTTAATTGAGCTACGGGTGAAAGAACCTACCAAACTGTCCATTCCCAAAGAAGACAAACCGCTTGAAATTGTTTATCAGGACAAATATCTTGCAATCGTGAATAAAACGGCAGGCGTTGTGGTGCACCCGGTGGGAAAACAGAGAGAGAATACACTTGTTAACAGGCTTTTATTTCATTTAAAAGATCTTTCAGCAATAGGTGGAGTTATAAGGCCGGGCATTGTGCATAGACTCGATAAAGATACATCAGGCCTTCTTGTCGTTGCCAAAACAAATGAAGCGCATTTGAAACTATCAGAATTACTTAAAGAGCACAAAATTGAAAGAAACTATATAGCACTTTTAAAAGGAAACTTAAAGGATAGAAAAGGTGTAATAAATTTGCCAATCGGACGAAGAAATAAAAACGAAATAAAGATGGGGATTTCTCCATCTGGCAGGCGTGCTGTGACTCATTACAGGGTTATTGAAGAGATAGGGCCTTATACTCTTGTTGCTGTAGGCCTTGAAACGGGAAGAACCCATCAAATTCGTGTGCATTTTGCGTACCTTAAGCATCCTGTTGTTGGAGATTATTTATACGGGGGGAAAATGGGTACAGATGTTTCTCTTACGCGACATTTTTTACATGCTTATGAAATTTCTTTCTTTCATCCTATAATAAATAGAAAAATCATGGCATATGCCATGCTGCCAGAGGAGCTGAGAAATACGCTCAAAGAGTTGAGGGATAAATGGAAGAAGAAAAAATAATTGCTACAAACAAACGTGTTGCGAGAAATTATGAAATTATTGACACAAAGGAAGCCGGTATCCAGTTAGAAGGATACGAGACGAAATCTGTGAGGGCTGGAAAGGTGAATTTGCATGGCAGTTTTATAAAGGAAAAAAACGGCGAATTTTTTATATATAAGATGTTTATAGCGACAAATCCTTCGGCACACAATGTAAAAGACGAAAGGCGGCGAAGGAAACTTTTACTTCACGAGTATGAAATTATTAGATGGAGTTCAAGAGTAAAGGAGAAAGGTTATACAATTATTCCTCTTGATGTTCATACAGCGCATAATCGGATAAAGGTGAAAATCGCACTTGTGCGTTCTAAAAAACTGTTTGGCGACAAGAGAAAAGAAGAGGAGAAAAGAATAAAAAGAGAGATAAGCAGGGTAAGGAGATTAAGATGAAAAAGATATTATCTGTCATTTTATTTATTATGATTATTTTCACATCAGTTCCGATAGCTAATGCAGCTGGATATTATTTGATAGAGGTTAGTGTTTCTTCTGTAAATATAAGAAGTGGGCCGGGAACAGAAAATAACGTTTTATATCGGGCGGATAGAGGAACTTTGTTGGAACTTCTTTTTACTCAAAATAATGCTAAAGGCGAAAAGTGGTACAGGGTGTATGATTTTAATAAAAATACTACAGGATACATTGCCTCATGGCTTACACATAATATAAATATTACAATACAGGGCGAGGATGCAAATTTTGATGCAGAGGTCTTTGCGGATGTGTTAAACGTGAGGGTAGGACCTGGCGTGGGATTTACTATGGTAGATGTATTGAATGAGGGTAATGTGATTAGCGTGCAGCGGATTATAAGGAGATCAGATGGAGAAACATGGTACAGGTATCAGGATAAAAATGGGGAGTATAGATATATTGCAGGTTGGTATACTAAAAAAGTAGAAAAAACTCCCGAAACTCCTCCTGAAACTGGTGATGAAACTTCCAAAGCAACGGCTTTATACTATATAAATCTTAGAGAAGGACCATCACTTGACTATGCGAGAATAGATCTGATAGACAAAGGAAGTGAATTGCCTGTTGTGGGCATTGCAAGAAATGGGGAGACAGAAATTTGGCTGGAGGTCCAGCACAAAGGCAAAATTGGGTGGGCATATGCCCCTCTTTTTGATGTTGCTTCCTCTCCTCCGATAGATCTATCTAAAATAGGAAGTGAGGGAAAAATAGAGGACGTTGTCAATGTCAGGGGAGGCCCTTCTACAAGTTATTCTGTGCAGACTGTGTTAAAATCCGGGACAAATGTAATGATCAGAGGCGTTGGAGAAAATGAAAAAAAGGAAGTCTGGTATGAAGTAACTGTTAATGGAGAAACAGGATGGATTCGTTCTGATTTGGTTATTACTAATGACAAAGGGAAAAGTGAATTAGATAAGATAACCTGGACGATTAGTTCTAACGGAATAGATATTGTGATGAAGGGCAAAAATTTATCTATTCCTTCTTTATCTATGTTAGAGAATCCCGTGAGACTCACAGCTAATTTTACGGGCACAATTGCGAAAAATGAGAATGCTCTTTTGATTAATCTTCCTCCAATTATTCGTGTGCGGTGGGAGCAATTGGATAATTCTGTTTCGGTTACTACAGATTTAAATAGCAGGGTTCCTTTTAAAGGAGAGATGAAAGATACCCAAACTTTTATACTGCATTTGGAGTTGCCTAAAGTTGGCGAGAAGAGAATAGATTTTTCTAGCACGGGAATTTATGCCTCTGTAGAAGATTTAGACAATAAGGAGTATTTGAGTTTAAACGATTTTTTGAATTATTTTAATGCAGAGCCTATTGTGCAAGATGGAAGTATTAGCATAAGTTTATTTGGAAAACAAGCAGTACTTGATAAGAGTAAACTTTTGGAAAAAAACGGAGAATTTTTTATCTCGTTAGACCTTCTTTCAGAAACATTAAATGTTTCAGTTGTTTCTACAGACAGGGTAATTTATATTGACCCGGTATTAACGGAGTACAAAGAAGAGGATGGGAAGTTTTTGTTTACGTTCTCTGCACCGCCGAAGGTAAAAAAGGAAAAAAGTGATTCATTATATTTGATTTTTTATGCAGAATGTGGCACATTTGATATGATTGATTCAAAGGAAAGAAATGGCAATGCTCCACCCGAAATAAGGATTAAAGTTGGCAAAACCAGCGAAACTGTTGATATTAATACAACTGGCACTAAAGTTACTGTTAGTATTGTTGCGAGTAAAAGTGGTTCACTTGCAGGGCGAATTATTGTGATAGACCCCGGGCACGGAAGTTATTCCGGGCCTTATCTGGACGTTGGTGCTACAGGCCCTACTGGTATTAAAGAAGCTGTAATTGTTCTTGACATTGCAAAGAGGTTAAGGAAATTATTGGAAGCAGAGGGAGCTACAGTGATTCTTACGCATGAAGTTCTGGATGACCGAAATAATCCAACGCTTGCAGAGCGGTGTTCAATGGCGGATAATTCAGGAGGAGATTTATTTATATCTATTCACCTTAATGCGTCAGTTAGCAGGGCGATACAAGGAACAGAAACATATTACTGGCACAGCGAGTCTTACAATTTTGCTAAAGCTATTCAGGATTCGCTATTAAAAAATTTAAATACCACAAGTAGAGGGGTGAAGAAAGGTTACCTTTATGTGTGCAGAAATGTTACTACAATGCCATCTATACTGACAGAAATTTTGTTTGTTTCGAATGTTTATGAAGAATCATTGTGCAAAAACTCTGCATTTTTGGATAAAGTAGCAGAAGCTTTAAAAGAAGGAATAGAGAGATATTTCGGTGGATAGCAGATCTTCTATTGGTATTTTTGATTCTGGAATTGGTGGTCTTGCTGTTGTAAACACTATTTCGAGAGTGCTTGAGCAGGAGAATCTTATGTATGTTGCGGATTCAAAAAATTTTCCATATGGTACAAAGACAAAGAATCAGATTGCACAATTTTCTGAAAGAATTACGCGACTCTTATTAAAAAAAGATGTTAAAGCAATAATTGTTGCCTGTAATACTGTTTCTTCAATTGCAATGCCTCTTCTGAAAGAAATATCTTATCCCGTACCTGTATTTGGGATGATACAATCCGGGGCAATCCTTGCAGTGAAAACAACTAAGAATAAGAAAATCGGTGTGATTTCTACTCCTCTTACAGCTGCTTCTCATGCATATAAAAAAGAGATACGAAAATTAGATGATAGCATTGAAGTATTTGAAATAGGTTCTCAGAGAATGGTGAATCTTGTGGAAAATGGCAATAAAACGCGCGAACGTGCCTATGAATTAGTAAAAGGAAAATTGCAAAGCGTGATCTCTGCTAAAATAGATACGCTTGTGCTGGGTTGTACACATTTTCCGTTTCTTGACAAGGTCGTTAAGAATGTTGTGGGAAAAGATGTTAAGGTCGTGGATCCAGCAGATGAACTTGTCCTGAAACTAGGGGAATTTTTAAAATTAAATAATTTAATAAATAAATCTTTGGGTATTAACACAAGGAAGTTTTTTACAACAGGAAGGAAAGAAGAATTTCTTATCAAGGCCAAATTGTTTCTTGATGATTTTCCAAAAGAAGTACATAAACTGGATGTCTAAATTTGCTGGAATGGTTAAATATACTTGATTTTTTAACATTTATATATACAATATGTGATGCTCGGGGTGTGGCGTAGTTTGGTAACGCGCATGGTTTGGGACCATGAGATCGGAGGTTCGAATCCTCTCGCCCCGACCAAGTTTGGATTGGGTTGCGCCTATAGCTCAGCAGGATAGAGCAACGGATTTCTAATCCGTCGGTCGCAGGTTCAAATCCTGCTAGGCGCGCCACTTAGAAATGGTGGGTGTAGCTCAATGGTTAGAGTACCGGACTGTGGCTCCGGTTGCTGGGGGTTCGAATCTCCTCACCCACCCCATGAATATATGTTTTTGTGTTGAAAAAGGAAGCGCCCATAGCTCAGTAGGATAGAGCGGTGGATTCCTAATCCGCAGGCCACAGGTTCGAATCCTGTTGGGCGCACCAACTGCGCCTATAGCTCAACTGGATAGAGCAACGGACTTCGGATCCGTAGGCTGCAGGTTCAAATCCTGCTAGGCGCGCCATGTGTATAAAGGGGGTCCTTGGCTCAATTGGTAGAGCAACGGACTCTTAATCCGTAGGTTGCGGGTTCGAGTCCCGCAGGACCCACCATTTTGCACATGGACTGATGTTGAGTGTGTATATAAAAATTTAAGGCATTTTACATGCCTTAAAGAGAAGAATCAATGGATTTTACTTGTAAACTGACTTTTGGTTTTGAGGGTAATTGCCTATGTGGTTGTATAGATATAAAGTGCGAGGGTGGCGGAATTGGCAGACGCGCTGGACTTAGGATCCAGTGAGGAAACTCATGCGGGTTCAAGTCCCGCCCTTCGCACCATTTTTATTAAAAAGGAGATATAAATGGAATATACAATAAAGGAAAAAACAGGTTCAAAGATTATTTTTGTAACGAAAAATAATAGAGAAGAAATTGAAAACGAAAAGAAGAAAGCATATAAAAAGATTGTACAGAAAGTAGCAGTTCCTGGATTTAGAAAAGGGAAAGCTCCTTATGAAATAGGTGTTCCTTTTGTTGGCGAGAGCAGAGTTTTAGAAGACGCGGTAGATATATTGCTTGAAAAAAACCTTGTAGAATTTTTGGATAAAGAAAAAATAAATCCTGTTGTTCAGCCCGATGTAAAAGTAGACAAATTGGAAGAAGATGAACTTACCTGTACCTACACTGTCGAGTTTCTACCGGAGGTTAATATAGACCTTTCAGAAAAAATTGAAGTTCCTTATGAAAAACCTGAGACAGAAAAAGATGTAGAGGCAAAGCTCAATGAATTGCAAGATTCTTTTACAGAGATTGTGCCTGTGGAAAGAGCCATACAGAACGGAGACATGGTGTCATTAAGCTGGCAGGTAGAAGGGCGTGACAAAGAACCAAAGAATGATACACTTGAAATAGGCAAAGATAAATTTATTGGAAATTTTGATGAAAACATTATTGGGAAGAAAAAAGGTGATAGATTTACTATAGATTTTAAAGATGAAAAGGTAGTTATAAATGTACTTCAAGTGAAGGAGAAACATATTGCTCCTATTGATGATAATCTTGCAAAACAGGCAGGATATGAAAATCTTGAGCAACTAAAAAGTAAGATTAAAGAGGAGACCGAAGAAAACAGCAGACTTCAAGCAGAAGAGGAACGAGGTTTAAAAGCATTAAGTGTGCTTGTAAATAAACTTGATGTGGAAATTCCAGGCAAACTTGTTGAAAAGGAAATTGACGAGAGAATCCAGAGGGCGCGAGATGAATATTTAAAGATAGGTAAAAAAATTGAAGATGCATTAAAAGAAGAAAATAAAACAATGGATAGTTTGAGGGAAGAAGTTAAAAAAGTTGTGGTAGAAAGTATTAAAAATGAACTTGTTATGAAAGAGATCATAAAAAAGAGTAATGTTACCGTTGATGATAACGAAATAGAGGAAGAGTTTAATAAACTTCTTGAAACTAACGGATTGGCGGATAAAAAAGTGCCGCTTAATGATAATATGCGGATGGCAATTGAAGATAATATTCTTCGCAAAAAAGCAATTTTATTCATAAAGGAAAATGCTATAATTAAAAAAAGAGAAGGAGATGAATAATATGCCAATGATTCCGTTTGTGATAGAACATACTGGCAGAGGCGAAAGAAGTTATGATATTTATTCCCGACTGCTGAAGGACAGAATTATATTTCTCACCGGAGCAATTAATGAGGATATTTCGGATCTTATTGTTGCAGAAATGCTTTTTCTTGAAGCGCAAGATTCCACTCAAGATATATACCTTTATATAAACAGTCCTGGGGGAGAGGTAACGCCAGGGATGGCAATTTATGATACCATGCAGTATTTAAAATCGCCTGTTTCAACAATTTGTTTAGGTCAAGCAGCGTCTCTTGGTGCAATCATTCTTGCAGCGGGCGAAAAAGGAAAAAGGTATGCTTTGCCTCATTCGAGGGTTATGATTCATCAACCCTGGGGAGGGGCACAAGGGCAGGCAACAGATGTAGAAATTCAGGCAAAGGAAATAATTAGAATAAAACGAATTGGCATTGAGATACTTGCGGCTCATACCGGACAGCCTATTAAAAAAGTGCAGGAAGACACAGAAAGAGATTTTTATATGTCTCCCGAAGAGGCTAAAGAATATGGGATTATTGATCAAATTATCGTAAAATCTAAAGATATTACAAGAGTGGGCAAAGAATGAACGAAGTAGAAGAACCAAAGTGCTCGTTTTGTGGTAAGAAATACGATGAGGTAGAGAGGCTTATTGCGGGACCAAGTGGTGTGTATATTTGTGATGAATGTTTAAAACGGGCATATAAACTTGTAGAGAATACTAAAAAAAAGAAAAAGAAACTGTTTTTAAAGGATATACCTACACCATCAGAGATTTATTCTTATTTAGATCAGTACATCATAGGGCAGAATGAGGCAAAAAAGGTTATTTCCGTAGCAGCTTATAATCATTACAAGAGAATTATTGCAAATGAGGAAAATTTTGATGTAGAAAAGAGCAACATTTTGTTGATAGGACCTACAGGATCTGGGAAGACTTTATTTGCTAAGATACTTTCTCAAATTATAGGCGTACCTCTTTCTATCTCGGATGCTACATCTCTTACTGAGGCGGGGTATGTTGGAGAGGATGTTGAGAGTATTGTGCAGAAACTTTTACAGGCTACTGATTATAAGGTGCAGCTTGCGGAACAAGGTATTATATACATTGACGAGATAGATAAGATAGCAAGAAAAAGCGATAATCCTTCTATCACACGAGATGTGTCCGGAGAGGGTGTTCAACAGGCGTTGCTTAAGCTTGTTGAAGGAACGGTCGCAAATGTCCCTCCTGCTGGTGGAAGAAAGCATCCCTATCAAGAATTTATACGTGTAAATACAAAAAATATATTATTTATAGGTGGTGGAACGTTTGATGGTCTGGATTCAATTATAAAGGAACGAGTGAAGAAGAGAAAAATTGGTTTTGCTGCAAAGGATGAAAAAAATATCAAGAAATTAAAGCCAATGCCTCATGATTTGCTAAAATTTGGCATGATTCCTGAATTTATAGGGAGGTTTCCAGTTATTGCACAGCTTAAAGAATTAACAAGAGATGAGCTTGTCAGGATACTATATGAGCCTAAAAATTCGTTAATAGGTCAGTACGAGAAATTTTTTGCAATGGACGGCGTAGAACTTGAGTTTGAAGATGGAGCACTTGGTTGTATTGCAGATGAATCTCTTGAATTGAATATTGGGGCAAGAGGGTTGAAATCTGTATTGGAACAGTATATGGTTGGATTGATGTATCTAATACCGGAAATGAAAAATGTAAGAAGATGTGTTATTACAAAAGAATTTTTAGCAAATAGAGAGGAAGCAATGCTATTTGACGAAAAGAATAGAAGAGTACACTTACGTAAAACTGCTTAGGAGGTACGATGAAGACGGGTTTGGAACAGAGTAATAAATTACCATTTATTCCATTAAGAAATATTGTAATCTTTCCTTATATGGTGGTGCCTTTATTTATTGGAAGAATAAAATCAATTACGGCAATTGATCAAGCATTCGGCAAAGACAAAATGATTGTTGTTGCTACACAAAAGAACAGGCTGGTAGAGGATCCAGATGAAGAGGATATTTATAATATCGGTGTTAAAGCAGAGGTATTGCAGCTTCTAAAATTACCTGACGGCTCGTATAGAGTTCTGATTGAGGGTCTTCGGCGCGTGAAGATAACTGAATTTGCTAAGTCTAACAAGTTATTAGAAGTTAGCGTAAACACTATTCATGATGAAAAAACTGAAAAAACTATTCATCAAGATGCTTTGATGCGTTTAATTGCGGAGAAGTTTACCGCATACATTGGTTTCAATAAAAAAATGTCACAGGATATACTGATAGGTCTTTCCAACATAGATGATGTGGGAAGATTTTCTGATGTCGTTGCAGCAAACCTTAACATTGGTGTAGAAGAGAAGCAGCAAATTTTATCAATGAGTAATCCTGATGAAAGACTTAAAGCGCTTGTGCAAATTCTCGAGAGGGAAGTTACGATTTTGGAAATTAGCAAAAAAATCGACGAAGAAGTAAAAAGTACAATAGAAAAAAGCCAAAAAGAGTATTTCTTGAGGGCTAAAATAAAGGAAATTGAAAAGGAGTTGGGAGAATTCGGCGAAGAAGCAGGGGAAATCGGCGAGTACAAAAAGAAAATGAAAGGAAGAAAATTCCCTGCATATATTAAAGATAGAATTGAAGATGAGCTGGAGAGGCTTAAAAAAATTCCTGTTTTAAGTCCGGAGAGTGCAGTGATAAGAAATTATCTGGATTGGCTGTTGGAACTTCCGTGGAATAAACGGACACAGGATAAAGTAAATATAAGTGAAGCGAATAAAATACTAAATAAAAATCACTACAGCTTGGAAGACGTTAAAGAAAGGGTACTCGAATTTCTTGCAGTTAGACAACTTACGAAGAGTATAAAAGGTCCTATTATTTGTTTTGTTGGGCCTCCAGGAGTCGGTAAAACCTCCCTCGGAAAATCCATAGCGGAAGCATTGGGAAGAAAATTTGTCCGTATGTCTCTTGGTGGAATAAGGGATGAAGCTGAAATAAGAGGCCATAGAAGGACATATGTAGGAGCAATGCCTGGGCGCATTATTCAAGGAATAAAACAGGCAGGTGTCAAAAATCCTGTATTTTTACTTGATGAAATAGATAAGGTAGGTGCAGATTTTCGGGGAGATCCTACTGCAGCTCTTCTTGAAGGACTGGATCCAGAACAGAATAATTCTTTCTCTGACCATTTTATAGAATTGCCATTTGACCTTTCGGAAGTTCTCTTTATTACTACTGCTAATATTGTAGATACAATACCTCCTGCATTGTTTGATAGAATGGAAACAATGTCGCTTCCAGGATATATAGATGAAGAGAAGTTGCATATTGCAACAGAATTTATTATTCCAAAACAATTGAAATTTCACGGGCTTTCAAAAGGGGATATAGAAATTTCGAAACAAGCTATACTTCGCATTATAGGAGAATATACAAGAGAAGCTGGGTTAAGAAATTTAGAGCGTTCCATAATGAAGATTATGAGGAAAGTTGCAAAAAATAAAGTAGATAAGCATTTTAAAAAAATTAAGATTACCGACAAAAATCTGAATGAATATTTAGGAGAGCCAATTTTTGCAGTAGGGATTAAAGAAAAGAAAAGCCAAATAGGTGTTGCTTGCGGAATGGTGGTAACTCAAGCGGGAGGAGATATTGTATTTATAGAGGCAATAAAAATGCCAGGGAAAGGAAATTTAATTCTTACAGGACAGCTAGGGGATGTGATGAAAGAGAGTGCCCATGCAGCGTTAAGTTATGTAAGAGCTCATGCAAAAGAATTAGGCGCTCCGAAAGATTTTTGTGATAAATATGATGTACATATACATGTACCTGAAGGAGCAGTACCAAAAGAAGGCCCTTCTGCTGGAATTGCTATTTTTACTGCTCTTATTTCAATAGCTAGAGAAAAACCTGTTAATAAGGATATAGCAATGACAGGAGAAATTACACTAAGGGGCAGGGTGTTGCCTGTTGGCGGGGTAAAAGAAAAAGTATTGGGAGCATATAGAGCTGGGATCAAAAAAATTATTTTGCCAAAGCAAAATGAAAATGATTTAAAGAAAATCCCTAAACAAGTAAAAGAAAAACTTGTATTTAAATTTGTTAATGATGTGAGAGAAGTTATTGATGAAGTGTTTGAATAAATGAAAATTTATCAAACAAGGTATGGGGCAGGATAGGCGATTAACGCAAGGTGAGAAGCGGAATGGTTGATATAGGCAAAGTTTTGCGTGAAGCAAGAGAGAAGAAAAATTTATCTATTCGCGAAGTTTCAGAGCAAACTTTGATACGTGAGTACTATCTTGATAAAATAGAAAACAATGAATTTGACAAATATGACGGATTTATTCATGCGTATATACGCAAATATGCAACGTTTCTATGGCTGAACCCTGTTCCTCTTTCTACTGCATATAAAGAGCTTTTTAGTGATGAGAAAGAACCAAAGGAACAATTTGTGCCGATATTAAGAAGAAGAAATTATAAAGGTATAATAATTACTGCACTTGTTATTGTGCTGATCGTGATTGTTGCGTTATTTTTTTCTATGAAGAAAGCGCCTTTGCAAGAACCAGATAATTCTCCGGCGGTTACTACTCCTGTGGAAGAGATAGAACCTGACGAAACTACACCAGTTATACCTGACGAAACAGTAGAAGAAGTCACCAGAGGCATAAATATAATTGTTCATGCAGATGCGAAGTGCTGGGTAGGTGTGACAATAGATGGGAAATATACGCAACTGTTTATAAACAAAGGAGAAAGTAGAGAATTCACAGGGGAAGAGTACATAAAAATTCTTTTTGGCAATGCAAGGCATGTTTATGTGACAAAGAATGGACAAGATATAGGACAAGTGAGTGAAAATAAAGATGTAGTGGAGGTTATGTATAAACCGTAATAGAATTTTTGAGCCAGTTGGTCTTGTAAGTCTTGGATGCCCAAAAAATATTGTAGATAGCGAAAGAATCTTGGGTAAACTGTTAGAAAATAATATTTATATAACGCTAAACTTAGAAGAAGCACATTCAATTATTATTAATACTTGTGCTTTTCTTCAATCTGCACGCAATGAATCAGAAGGGGTAATTCAAGAATTTATTGAAAAAAAGAAAGCGGGCATTGTAAAAAAGCTCATAGTCTCAGGTTGCTATCCTTCACTTTGCGGAAGTAGTCTTATGGATAGATTTCCTGAAATAGATGCAATTACTGGGACAAATGATATTAATCATATTGTCGATGCTTTAAAATCAGACAGGAAAGCCCAATTTCTTTCAAGAGATTTCGAGCTTGTTCTTCCATCAAGATTTCTTGTGACGCTTCCCCATTATGCATACTTAAAAATAGCTGATGGTTGCAGTCATAGGTGCGCTTTTTGCCTTATACCGAATATTAAAGGAAATCTTCATAGTTTTGAAAGAGAATTTATTATTCAAGAGGCAGAAGGACTGGTTAATAATGGCGTAAAAGAAATTATTATTATTGCGCAGGATACAACAAATTATGGAGCAGATATTTATGGCAAGTCAATGTTTATACCGCTTCTTGAAGAGCTGGAGAAAATAAAAGGAATAGAATGGATACGTGTGCTTTATACATATCCTGGCGAAGTAACAGAAGATCTTGTTTCTTATATTAAAAATAGTGAAAAGGTTGTCCCGTATATAGATATGCCCATTCAGCATATTAACAATACGATACTAAGAAATATGAATCGGATAGGGCAGAGGAAGGACATTGAAAAAATAGTGGGACTCTTTAAGAGGAATGATATAGCGGTGAGAACTACTTTAATTGTGGGTTTTCCAGGGGAAGGCGAAAAAGAGTTTGAAGAGCTTAAGAAGTTTGTCGAGGAAACGCAATTCGACCACCTTGGTGTGTTTAAATATTTTAGAGAAGAAGGAACTAAAAGTTACACTATGGAGAATCAAGTTGAGGAATCTGTTAAAGAAAGAAGAGAAAACACTATCAAATCTATTCAGGATAAGATATCCTTGAACAGGAACAAAACATTTGTAGGCCGAACTATTCCTGTTATTATAGATTATTATGATGGAAAAGAAGAAATGTTTGTTGGAAGAACTAAATATGATGCTCCGGAAATTGACAATATTGTCTTAGTAAAAGGAGCGGTTACAGTAGGAGAGATCCAGGACGTTGTAGTAGAAAATGTTAAAAAACATGCGTTGATGGGGAGGGTTCTGTGAGATTATTTGTTGCTTTAATGACTACTCCTATTCAGGAGCAGATATTTGAAATCGAGGAAGGATTAAAAAAACAAATTACAGATGTCAAATGGGTTAAAAAAGATAATCTTCATCTTACGCTAAAATTTTTAGGTGACGTTGATAAGGTAAAATTTGAATTAATAAAAGAAATTATTGTTAATATAGGAAGTCAGTGCAAAGAATTTGATTTTTCTTTTTCGAGAATATCGGGATTTCCAAAAGAAGAAGCGGCTCGAGTTATATTTATCGGACTGGATAAGGGAACAAAAGAAATTAAGGAAATTATGATAAAATTGGATGAAGAAACCTGCAAGATGGGGTTTAAACGCGAAAAAAGTTATGTTCCGCATCTTACTGTTGGAAGGGTAAAATTTGGAACTGTCAATCTTAGAAGTAGTAGCAAAAATAATTTTCCTTCTGTAATGGGACATGCTACCGGCATCGAAATTATTAAAAGCGAGCTTACAAGGTTTGGGCCGATTTATACATCAATATATAAATTTGGTTTCTGTTAAAAAATAAACTATAATATTAGAAGTAAATTTATTAGAAAAGAGAGGTAACGATATGGCGGGAAGTAAGGATAAATTAGAAAAGGAGAATATTAACAAAGAAAACGCTTTAAAACTCGTTATGGCACAAGCTGAAAAAGAATTTGGCAGAGGCGCTGTGATGCGTTTGGGTGACAAACGAGTCAGTTTTGGTATTGATGCAATTCCTACCGGAATTTACTCACTTGATATTGCACTTGGTGTCGGAGGCTTTCCAAGAGGGAGAGTTGTTGAAATTTTTGGACCGGAGGGAACAGGCAAAACAACGCTTGCACTTGAAGCAATTGCATCTGCGCAGAGATTGGGTGGGAAAGCACTTTTTGTGGATGTGGAACATGCTTTTTCGCCTGAATATGCTGCAAACCTGGGAATTGATGTGGATAACTTGATTGTTTCTCAGCCCGACTATGCAGAGCAAGCACTTGACATTATTGATATGTTTGTAAGATCGGCTGCAGTGGATATTTGCGTGCTGGATTCTGTCGCGGCACTTGTGCCAAAAGTAGAGCTTGAGGGAGATATGGGTGATTCTTATATGGGACTTCAGGCCCGGTTGATGTCTCAAGCTTTAAGAAAACTCACCGGTTCAATTAGTAAATCAAAAACCTGTGTACTATTTATTAATCAGTTAAGAGAGAAGATCGGGGTTTTTTTTGGTAATCCCGAGGTAACTCCGGGTGGCAGGGCTTTGAAATTTTATTCATCCGTGAGGCTGGACGTGAGGAGAGTAGAGAGATTAAAAAATAAAGGCGAAACATATGGAAATAGATTGAAGATTAAGGTGGTGAAAAACAAAGTAGCTCCACCCTATAAGGAAGCTCTTGTCGATTTAATTTTTGGCAAAGGCGTGAGCAGAGAAGGAGATTTATTTGATATAGGAGTAAGTGCTGATATTATTACAAAGGCTGGTTCTTTTTATTCCTATGGAGAGGTAAAACTAGGACAGGGAAGAGATAATTCACTTCAATTTGTAAAAATGCATCCGGAATTATTTGATAAAATAGAGAAAGAAGTGATGGACAAATTCTTCCCTAAGAATACAACGAATGCACAATGATGAGCAATCGGCATTCAACTATTCGTTATATTTACTTTCATTTAAGGATTATTCTGAATATGAATTAAGAAAGAAATTAGCAGGTAAATTTGATGTTTGTTTTATTGATAGCATTATCGCAAAATTAAAGGAAAAAGGACTGCTTTCTGATAAGCAATATGTGGAAAAGATAATAAGAAGATATGGGAATATTAAAAAATATGGATATTTTAAAGTGGAGCAAGAGCTCCGTAAGCGTGGGCTGAAAAGAGAAGTCTATGAAAATCTTCTGAGTGAGATATATACCGAGGCTAAAGAGGAAGAAAATGCTCTATCTATTGCATTTAAAAGGCCGCGTGATAAACTAGGGAAATATCTCTTAAGTAGAGGTTATCGTTCATATATTGTTCGGAAAGTCCTTGCCCTTTTGGAAAAAGAATAGGAGGTGAGGATTTTGTTAAGAGGAGAAGTACCATACATTGTTTATCTTACAATTAGTATAGTGATGCTTGTCTTAGGTGTGGTTCTAGGATACGTGTTTGGATCATATATATATAGAACGAAGATTGGCTCTCTTGATGAGTATGCAAAGAAAAAAAGAGAGGAAGCAGAGCGAGAAATTCAGGCAGAGAAAAGAGAGCAGAAAATACAGTTAAAGGAAGAGGTTGAAAGAAAACAAGGAGAGCTTGAAAATAAATTTCGTTTAAAGCAAAAAGAACTTCAAGAAATCGAAGGCCGACTTATTCGAAAAGAAGAAGCTGCAGATAGAAAATTTTTAACTCTGGAGAAAAAAGAAAAAGAGCTTTCATATAAAGAAAAAGAACTTAGCCAGAAAGAACAGGAACTAAAAGGGAGTGCTCAAAAAATAGATCATGAACTTTCCCGTGTTGCAGGTCTTTCAATAGAGGAAGCAAGGCAAATTATTTTAGATAGAATGGATAAGGCTCTGGAACATGAATATGCTAAGAAAATAAGTGAAAAAGAAGAAGATTTACGAGAGGCTGTTGAGAGGAAGTCGAAGGAAATTCTATCAGGTGCGATGGAAAAATGTGCTGCAGATTATGTGTCAGAAACGACAGTTTCCGTTGTTCCTTTACCATCCGATGAATTAAAGGGAAGAATTATCGGAAGGGAAGGAAGGAATATCCGGACTTTTGAAACATTGACAGGTGTGGATATACTTGTAGATGATACTCCAGAGGCCGTAACACTTTCTTGTTTTGATCCCATTAGAAGAGAAGTGGCAAGAAAAGGATTAGAGCATCTAATTATAGATGGAAGGATACATCCTGCAAGAATAGAAGAGTTTGTTCAAGAAGCTGAAAAAGAAGTGGAGCAGAATCTATTGAAAGAGGCAGAAGATGTTTTAGTGTCACTTTCTGTTCATAATATTCCTATTGAATTAAAAAAGCTTATAGGAAAAATGAAATTTAGAACAAGCTATGGTCAAAATCTTATGAGGCATTCTATTGAAGTTGCAACTATTGCAGGGATTTTAGCTTCTGAGCTTGGCGAAAATCCTGCGCTTACAAGAAGAGCTGGTTTACTGCATGATATCGGAAAAGTAATGGCAAGTGAGATCGAAGGCCCTCATGCGTTGATTGGTGCGGATTTACTCAAGCGTTATAATGAAGATCCTGCTGTAGTCCATGCTGTATCTGCCCATCATAATGAGGTAAAGCCTGAAACTATTTTGGATGTAATTATACAAATAGCTGATACGGTTTCTGCAACAAGGCCAGGAGCAAGGAGAGAAAATCTGGAATTGTATATAAAACGACTTGAGGATATTGAAAAGATTGCAATGTCAGTTAAGGGAGTAAAAAAGGCTTATGTTGTACAGGCCGGCAGGGAACTTAGAATAATGGTAAACCCTGAAGATGTAGGTGAAGAAAAAGCATTAACAATTTCCCACGATGTGGCAAAACAGATAGAGGAGGAAGTTGTTTACCCAGGCATTATAAAAGTAACAGTTGTAAGAGAAACTCGTTATATAGATTATGCAAAATAGCCTCTTATTTCCAGAGGAAATAAAGTATCTCCCTTCTTGTCCCGGAGTATATATTATGAAGGGTGTTAAAGGGGAGATACTTTATGTAGGCAAGGCAAATATTCTTAAAAAAAGAGTTCAATCATATCTACGTCCATCTGATCCTAAAACAACTGTCTTGGTCAAAAAAGTAAAAACTGTTGATTTTATTGTAGTAAATTCGGGATCTGAGGCACTTCTTTTAGAGAGTAATCTTATCAAAAAGTATAAACCATGGTTTAATATAGTACTTGTGGATGATGTAAATTATCCATATATAAAGATAACAGATGAAAAATATCCCAGATTTTTGAAAGTGTATAGAAGAAGAGGTAAAAATGGTGAATATTTTGGCCCATTTCCTCATGGAAAAGCAATACAGCTCAGTATAAGAGCACTTAGAAAAGTGTTTCCTGTAAGGACATGTAATATAAAGATATCTGATGGTAAAAAAATAGAGCCGTGTCTTTTATATCATGTGGGACTTTGCTCTGCGCCATGTGCACATAAGATTACTGCAAAAGAATACAATAAAATTGTCGGGTCGCTAAAGCTTTTCTTAAGAGGAGAAGGAGATAAAATTGTTGAAACATTTAAAAAAGAGATGGAAAAAGCAAAAAACGATCTTAACTTTGAAAAGGCAGTTATATTCAGAGATGAATTGGAAGGGATTTTATCGATTTTGGAGAAGCAAAGAGTAGTTAGTGAAAAAAATGTGTCTTTTGATTTATTTGCTTTGAAAATGAAAGGGAAATTAGGTTGTATTACTGAAGTAAGTGTGAGAAACGGTAGAATTATTTATTCTTACCCTTTTATACTGAATGTTCCTCTGCAGAAAGAAAAGGGAGAGATTATGCAAGAATTTTTTCTTATGCATTCCTTTCACCTTAATAGCAGTAAAATTTATACGGAAACAGTTCTTCCCGATAGAGAATTAGTAAAGGAATTTGTACAAGAAATAAAAGGATTTAAAATTCAAATTGCTACTCCAGGCGGAAAACTCCAGAAAGATATTTTATCTGTAGCACAGGATAATGCGTCTATGCATCTAAAAAATTATATAGAAAAGCGCAAGGGGTCAAGAAATAAAAAAGCACTCAACGGGCTGAGAGATATTTTTCATCTCAAAGAACTTCCTATGCGCATTGAAGGATACGATATTTCTAATATTGCAGGTAAAGATGCTGTAGGTTCTATGGTTGTTTTTACAGGAGGAAAGCCGGACAAAAACGAATATAGAAGATTCCGAATTAAATATGTAGAAGGACCCAATGATTACGCTATGCTAAAGGAAGTATTGTTCAGAAGGTTCAAAAACGATTCAGCTTCTTTTAAGACAAATCCTGATATTATTCTGATTGATGGCGGGAAAGGGCAATTAAGTGCGGCAATGAAAATTAAAAAGTTGATGGAACTGAAAGTATTTGTTGCATCCATTGCAAAAGAAGAAGAACTAATTTTTGTAGAAGGGAGAAACGAGCCTATAAGACTCTCAAGAGATTCAGAGGAACTTATGCTTTTGCAACGCGTCAGAGATGAATCTCATCGTTTTGCAAAAGTATATTTTCAAAAAGTTCACAAAAAATCTATGTTAAAGGAGACGTAAGCATGAAAAGAAGAATTATAGCTTCTTGGATTATTAATGCTATTTCATTTTTTATTGTAAGTCAAATTGTGGCGGGAATGCAATTTGATAATTTTGTAAGCGTATTATTGGCAGGTATTGTGCTCGGCATTGTAAACGCTACACTGAAGCCACTTTTTATTGTCATTTCCCTTCCTGTAAGTGTGCTTACACTGGGTTTATTCCTTATCATTATTAATGCTATAATGCTTGAAATTGTAGCGGCAATTGTTCCAGGATTTTCACTTGTTTCTTTTTGGACAGCTATATGGGGATCTATTCTTTTGTCGATTGTGAGTATGATTATTATGCATGTGTTGTTTCCAAGGCGGAGAATTGCTTGAAAGAACAAGATAAAGCTATATTAGTTGAAATTGTAGAACCAGGTAAAAGGGAAATTTCTTTAGATTCTTTTGAAGAATTTCGAACACTTATTCAAACGTTAGATCTTGAAATTGTTGCAGAGACAACACAAATCATAAAGCAGCCAAATTATGCATTTTTTATCGGTAAGGGTAAGCTGAATGAGATTAAACAGATTGTAAAACTGCTTGAGCCTAAATATGTTTTCATTAATACTACGCTTACATATCTTCAACTTAAAAATATTTCTACAGAGATTGGCGTTCCTTGCATTGATAGGGCTCATCTTATTCTTATGATATTTAGTATGAGAGCTAAAACAAGGGAAGGGAAGCTGCAAATAGAACTTTCTGAATTGAAAATGCGTCTTCCCGATATTGTGCACAATGAAAAATTTCTTGACCAGCAGGTAGGTTCAGAACTTGGATTAAAAGGACCTGGAGAAAAAAAGATAGAGGTTAGGCGAAGATTTGTTGAGCGTCGAATTAAAGTTTTAGAAAAGAAACTTTTAGTTATTGGGAAGCAGAGGGAGTTAAGAAGAAAGCGGAGAAGGAAAAATAACATACCGATAATTGCCATTGTAGGTTACACAAATAGCGGCAAATCTATGCTTTTGAATAGAATTACGTTATCTAAAGCATATGTTGAAAATATGCTTTTTTCAACCCTTGATACTCTTGTAAGAAAAGGTAGCTTAAATGATGACACAGAAGCATTATTTGTGGACACAATTGGTTTTATAAGAGATTTTCCGCATCCTTTGATATATGCTTTCCATTCTACTCTTGAAGAGGTTTTAGATGCATGGATTATTTTGCATGTTGTGGATGTATCTGTACCAGATTTTAGAGAGAAAATTGATTCTGTGGGGGAAACTTTACTAGAGTTAAAAGCTTCACATATTCCACGAATACTTATTTTTAATAAAACTGATAAAATTTCGGATGAAAAGCTTCTGCAATATAAAAACTTGTTTAAAGAAGCTGTTTTTATTTCTGCACTGAACGGGGAAGGAATAAACGATCTCAAGGATAGAATTAGAAAAGAGCTTTCACTGCTCTTTATAAGGCATACTATACTTGTTCCCTATACAGAGCAAAACATTCTTGCGATGGCTTATAAGGAAACGAGGGTATTGGAACGGAGAGATGGCGAAGACGGAGTTTACCTTACTATAGAAGGATTTAAAGGAAATATGGAAAAATTTAAGCAGTTTTTTGTATTTCCTTGAAAATCTTTTTTTTATGTATAAAATTTAATTTATGAGCGGTATAAATTATGTAGATGTGGTAATATTTATTCTTCTTCTTATTGCTGTTGTTCAAGGAATAAGAAAGGGTGTTGTAATTCCTGTTTTTGATATTGTAGGGCTTGTTGCAGGATGGTTTATTGCAAAAACTAATGCTTTTGTATTTGGTATTTATCTGGATGGCAGATTCAATATGGGTTCATTTTTTTATGATAAAGTATTTAACATTGTAAAACTTCCACCAGAAGTAGGTAGTTTGCCTGCAGATAATACAACTGTTATTAATGCGATTAAAGCATTACATTTTCCTTCTTTTTTGCAGAATCTTTTTTTTAAAGGCACAATTCCTTCCGGATTTACAGTACAGCAGTTTTTGGCAAGCAGGATTTCCCAAAGCATTGTTACAGGTATCGCTTTTCTTATTATTCTGCTCGGGGTATTCATACTATTTCGGATAGCGGGAATAATTGTTAGAAGAATAGTTAGAGTGAGTCCTTTTTTGAAATGGTTTGATTCATTTTTTGGAGCTTTGCTGAAATTTGTTTTTATATATGCGATTATATTTATTATTATACAGGTAGTTCTTTCTGCCTATGGCTATCTGCATCTTACAGAAAGTGCATTTTTTTATCAAATAGAAACATCAAAATTTTATACAATTGGCGTAAAGATTTTTCCAATAATAAAGGAAAAGATCATTCTTCTTATTGTTTCTGCTGGTCAATAATTTTTTATGAAGATAGAAGATTTTAATTATAATTTACCAGAGAATCTTATTGCACAGCATCCTATATATCCAAGAGATTATGCAAAACTTATGGTACTAAACAGGAAAGACAAAAGCATTTGTCACCGTCGATTTTATGACATTATTCAATATCTCAGCAAAGGCGATGTACTTGTACTTAATGATACGCGGGTGATACGAGCGCGAGTGAAAGGGTTGAAGGAAGGGACAAAAGGAAAGAGAGAAGTTTTTCTTTTAAGTTATTTAGGTGATTTTCGGTGGAAAGCTCTTGTCAGCCCTGCTAAGCGGACACATAAGGGTGATAGAATCCTTATAGATAAAGATAGCAGGATATACGTTGAGATAGAAGAGAGAGGAGTAAGTGGAGAAAATGTTGTGCGGTTTGAAACACACGGATTGTCAATGGAGGAGATTTTGAAAACTGTAGGAAATATACCTCTTCCTCCGTATATAAAAGGAAAAATTGTAAACGAAGAAGAATATCAAACTGTTTTTTCAGAAAAAGATGGAGCAGTTGCAGCACCTACTGCGGGATTGCATTTTACGGAAGATCTTTTAGAGAAGGTAAAAGGAAAAGGCGTAAAAGTGGTATACATCACTCTGCATGTAGGTCTGGGCACATTCAGGCCTGTGAAAGAAACAATTGAAAAGCATAAAATGCACAGGGAAGAATTTTTCATTTCTGAAGAAACAGCGCGAATTATTAATGAATCAAAGATGGCAGGAGGAAAAGTGTTTGCATGCGGAACAACGACAGTGAGAGCGTTAGAAACAGCCGCTACTTTTAACGGAGTTTTAAAACCAATGAAAGGAAAGACGCGGTTGTTTATAAAGCCTGGATATCCTTTTAAAGTTGTTGATGCAATTATTACGAATTTTCATTTTCCTCGTACAACGCTTCTTATGCTTGTCGCTGCATTTGCTGGGAAGGACTTTATTCTTGATGCTTACAATGTTGCTGTGAAAGAATGTTATAGATTTTATAGTTTTGGTGACGCAATGCTCATTATATATAGGAGAGGATAAAAGTGGAAGATATTAAGTTTAAGATTATTAAAAAAAGGAGTGAAACAAAAGCACGCATAACAAATTTTGAGACGGCGCATTCTATTATCGAGACCCCTGTTTTTATGCCCGTTGGAACGCAAGCAACTGTTAAAACTCTTACTTCAGATGAAATTGATGAGATGGGGTTTAAAATTATACTTGGCAATACATATCATCTTTACTTGCAGCCTGGTGCAGATGTAATAAAAAAGGCAGGTGGTTTGCATAAGTTTATGAATTGGAAACATGCAATACTTACGGATAGTGGTGGATTTCAGGTATTATCGCTAAAAGAGATAAGAAAGATTGAAAAGGATGGTGTAATGTTTCGTTCATTTATTGATGGTTCAAAGCATTATTTCACCCCGGAAAAAGTTATAGATATTGAAGAAAAGATTGGGGCAGACATTATTATTCCTCTTGATATATGCGGAATATATCCCTCAAACCGGACTCTGGCTGACAGGGAGCTTGATATTACACTTGATTGGTCCGAAAGGAGCTTAAAAGCGAAAACCAGGGACGACCAAATTATGTTTGGTGTTATCCAGGGGAGCTTTTATAAAGATTTGCGAAAAAAAGCAGTAGATGGTATTTTGTCATTAGATTTCCCTGGAGTAACGCTTGGGGGTTTAAGCGTGGGAGAAGAGAAAGAACTCACAAAAGAAATGGTTGATTATACTGTTTCGATTTTACCTGAGAACAAACCACGGTACCTTATGGGCGTGGGTGACCCAATTAGTATTCTGGAGTATGTAAAACTTGGAGTAGATATGTTTGATTGTGTTCTTCCTACGCGTGTTGCTCGTAATCGTACTCTTTTTACAAAGAACGGTCCTATAAAAATAACAAAAGCAATTTATAGGGAAGATTTTACTCCAATAGAGGACGACTGTGATTGCTATACTTGCAGGACATTTACCAAAGCATATTTAAATCATCTATTTAAAGCAAGAGAATTTCTTGCAGGAAGGTTAGCTACAATTCATAATCTTTTTTTTCTTCAAAAATTAATCATGGATATAAGAAAGTCGATCGAGAGCGATAATTTTCTTGAGTTCTACGAGAGTTTCAAAAAAAGATACCAGCAGGCGAATTATAAATAGCTAAGTACATTTT
>Ga0164313_10000966_pt1 | contig 24589 bp, 14 predicted proteins | sample GuaBasSedimGuay4_FD_113735 | JGI IMG/M metagenome (GOLD analysis project Ga0164313, IMG submission 113735) | Subseafloor sediment microbial communities from Guaymas Basin, Gulf of California, Mexico - Guay4, Core 4569-4, 0-3 cm | ecosystem: Environmental > Aquatic > Marine > Hydrothermal vents... | reverse complement strand
CGCCGGACAGATCCTTCGGCGGCTCCGGGTCTCCCTCCCAGGCAACCCGTACGGACTGCAGGGGGAAATCGGCCCGGACCTTTTCCAGCGGTCCGTCGAGAATGATCTCGCCGCCTTCGATCAGGCAGATGGCGTCGCAGATCTTTTCCGCCTCGGCCAACATGTGGGTCGAAAAAATGATGGTGGTGCCCTTGGCCTTTTCCTCCAGGATCATATCCCTGAGGAGTTCGATGTTCAGGGGATCCAGCCCGCTGAAAACCTCGTCGAGAATAACCATATCCGGTTCCGAAATGAAAGTGGCGGCGAACTGGATCTTCTGCTGCATCCCCTTGCTCAGGGAATCCACCTTGCGGTCACGCCATTCGGCCAAGCCCATCCGGGTCAGCCAATGGTCCGATCTCTTGCGCGCCTCGGAACGGGGAACGCCTTTCAACTCGGCCAGGTAGGTCAGCTGGTCGAGACACTTCATTTTCCGGTAGAGCCCGCGCTCTTCCGGCAAATATCCGATACTGTCCCGGGTGTCCCCGGTCAGGGGATGACCGGCCAGGGTAATCCTGCCTCCATCGGCCAGAATGATGTTCATGATGATGCGAATGGTCGTCGTCTTGCCCGCGCCGTTGGGTCCCAGAAAACCGTAGATACTCCCGCGCGGTATCTCCAGATTTACATTCCTGGCGGCCTTGACGCTGCCGTAGGATTTGGAAACGGATTCGAGGGTGAGGATCGTCTCCCCCACCGGGGGAAGGTCCAGGGTCGGTCGCGTCATGCGCTCTCCTGTCTGGGAATCAAAATTTGGATCCACCAAATATCGCCCTGCGGACCGATGCTGGCAACCTTGATGGAAAAGAAACTCACTTCCTGTCCTGTATTCACGTAACCAACCCAAGGACAGCGCCCAACCCAATAAATCACATAAGTATCACGAATTTATAACAATTTTAGAATATATTTCATTCCGGGACGTGAATTGGACCTGCACCCGCGAAATATTCAACGGTGCGTACGTCTTGCCACCGCCCTATCATTCTATTATATGATTAGTTACCTGCCCAGCGGCGGAACACGTAATTTAATGAAGGACAAAAATATATGGGCCCCTCCACAGGAGCCATCCGTAAAATTCTGGTCATTGAAGATGACCGGGAAATCATCGACCTGCTGACCCTTCACCTGACGGCGGAGGGTTACAAGGTGGATGCCGCCGCCGATGGCGAGGCCGGTTTGCGGGCGTTCCAGGCCGGGCAATACGGCATGGTCCTGCTGGACTGGATGCTCCCCACCATGAGCGGCATCGATGTCCTGCGCGAAATCCGCGCCATCGATACGCGCACCCCGGTGGTCATGCTCACCGGTCGGGTTCAGGAATCGGACAAGGTCCTCGGTCTGGAACTCGGTTGCGACGACTATCTGGCCAAACCGTTCAGTATCCGGGAACTGACCGCCAGGATCAAGGCCCTCTACCGGCGTATTGAACGGGCCGAGGAATTGGGCCGTATCACTTCCGGCGACACTATTCTGGACCTGGGTCCCCTGAAAATCGATCACGGTAAGCGCAGGGTTCAGGTCAACAGAGAGCCCGTACAACTGACGGTCAAGGAATACGACCTGCTGTACACGCTGGCGGCGCGACCGGGACGCACCTTCAGCCGTCGGCAGCTATTGGACCTGGTTTGGGAAAAGGAAGCCGAGGTTTTTGAACACACGGTCAACAGCCATGTGAACCGGCTGCGCAGCAAGATCGAAGACAATCCCAACCGACCCCGCCTGATCCTTACCGTTTGGGGCATCGGTTACCGTTTCACCGAGGAATTCTCGAAAATCTGACCCGGGTCCGCCATATCAGGTGTTGCGTAATTCCCGGGCCACAACCACTCCACCAAGCACTGCCAGGACAAACAGGGGCGCCGCCGCCGACGGCTCCCCCAGGACCAGCTTGCCCAATCCAAACAGGAAACCGTAGACACCGGCACTGCCGGCGGCCCATACCCCGAGGCGGGACCAGCGGAAGCCATCGCACTCCACATCGGGATTCGCCCTGGCCACCGGGCCCCACCATCCTCCCGGCCGGACTTTGCGATAAAAGGAAGCCAGTCGTTCTTCTTCCACCGGACGGGTCAGGAATGTCACCACGACCCAGACGGTGATGGAAACCGGGACGAGAATCATGGCCTTGTGATGGGTTTGCAGGGCCATTTCGCCCAACCTGACGGGTGTCGCGAACAGGGCGTAATCGCGTCCCGCCTGGATGGCGGCAACCACCTCGAAACCCACGGCCAGGGTAACGGAAGTGGCCAGGGCCGCGATTTCGCTCCAGGCACTGATACGCCACCAGAACCAGCGCAGAACCAGAACCGGCCCGATGCCCGCTCCCATGGCCCAGACAAACAGCCAGGCGCGGCCGATGCTGGTCAGCCAGAAAGCCACCAGCACGGCAAAAACCATCATCATGAATACGCAGATTTTGGCCGCGAACACCGATTCCTTTTCAGTGGCCTCCGGGCGCAGGAACCGGCGGTAAATGTCGTTGACCAGATAGCTGGCGCCCCAGTTCAGATGGGTGTCGATGGTCGACATGAACGCGGCGAAAAACGACACCAGCAAAAGACCGAGAAGACCCGGGCCCAGAACCTCGAGCATCACCAGCGGGTAGGCGGCCTCTTCCCCCTTGCCTTCGGGCATGACGGGAAAAAGAACCAGGGACACCAGTCCGGTCAGGATCCAGGGCCAGTATCTGAGCGCGTTGTTGGCCACGACGAACCACAGGGTCGCACCGCGGGCATGGCGTTCATTTTTGGCGGCGGCCATGCGCTGGATCAGGTAACCGCCGCCGTCGGCGTTGTGGCTGGCCCACCACATCAACGTTACGAAGATCAGGAATTTGAAGAAGTCGGATTCAAGCCCCATCCCTCCCCCGGGAATGAAAGCCAGGGTGTTCTCCCCGAACAGGGGGGATTCGGTAAGCTTCACTTTCAGTTCAGCTATCCCGCCCACGTGGCGCACCGCCATCACCGACACCGTAATGGAACCCGCCATGGCCAGGCCGAACTGGATGACATCCGTGATCACCACACCCCAGAATCCCGCGAGCAGGGCATAGCTGAGAGCCAACGCGGCCCCGCCGATGACCGCCACCTTGGGATCCATGCCCAGCACCGACTCTGCCACCGTACCCATTCCCTTGAGCACCCAGCCCAGGACGATGAAGTTGTAGAGGATCGCGAAATATCCCGCCTTGAATCCGCGCAGGAATGCCGCCGGCTTGCCGGAATACCTTTTTTCGATCAGTTCGTTGTCCGTCAGGACCTCGGCCCGCCTCCAGAACCGTGAAAACAGGAATACCGCCAGCATCTGGCTCAGAACGTAGTGCCACCCGAACCAGTTGTACCAGATGCCGTGATTGCGGATGAACCCGGTAACCGCCAGGGGGGTGTCGGCCGCAAATGTGGTGGCCACCATGCTGGTTCCCAGAACCCACCAGGGCAAGGAACGGCCCGAAAGGAAATACTCCTCGGTGGACGAGGAGGCCCTTTTGCGAAAAGCCAGCCCCAGGGCCAGGGTCAGGACCACGTAGCCGGCGATGACGATCCAGTCGAGAGTTTGCAGATGGGCCATGGAGACAGTCTTCCCGGGGGTTGATGGCCTGGAATGCCTGATTTTGTTTCGCGGATAGCCTAGCACGGCCCGCGAATAATTGGAAAGAGCGGGATCATCCCCCTTTTCGGTCTCCGGACCGGGAGAAGACCTTGACTATGGGCATTGACACTATAATTCTTAACTCCTGGAACATTTTTGCCTGCCGCACCGGCTCATCACCCAGGACAAGGGATTGACATGTCATCCTCCAAGATCATCTGGACCAAGATCGACGAAGCTCCCGCCCTGGCCACCTATTCCCTGCTGCCGATCGTTCAAGCATTCGCCAAGGGGACCGGGGTCGAGTTTGAATCATGGGACATCTCCCTCGTCGGCCGTATTATCGCCAACTTCCCCGACAACCTTTCCGAGGATCAGAAGATTCCTGATTTCCTGGCCCAACTGGGCGAGTTGACCCAGTCCCCCGGGGCAAATATCGTCAAGCTGCCGAATATCAGCGCGTCCATCCCCCAGCTTCAGTCCGCCATCAAGGAATTGCAGGAGCACGGGTTCGATATTCCCGACTATCCGGAGAACCCCCAGGACGATGCCGGACGCGCCCTCCAGGCCCGCTTCGCCAAAGTGCTCGGCTCGGCCGTCAACCCCGTTCTTCGCGAAGGAAACGCCGACCGCCGGGCGGCTCTCTCGGTGAAGAAATTCGCCCAGAAAAACCCCCACAAGATGATGAAGGACTGGCCGACCAAAGGTTCGCAGGCCCGGGTCGCCAACATGAGCGAAAAGGATTTCTACGGCAGCGAGAACTCCACCACCATGGAGAACGCCGGCAGCGCCCGGATCGAGTTCGTCAACGCAGATGGAACCGTGACCGTCCTGAAGGAAAACGTGGCCCTGCTTCCGGGCGAGGTCATCGACACCTCGGTCATGAACGTGGCCGCCCTGCGCGACTTCTACGCCCGTACCATCACCGAGGCCAAAGAAAAGGGCGTGCTGCTTTCCCTGCATCTGAAGGCCACCATGATGAAGATCTCCGACCCCATCATGTTCGGCCACTGTGTATCCGTGTATTTCGGACAGGCCCTGGAGAAACACTCCGCCGTGCTCCACATGGTGGGCGCCAACGTCAACCACGGCCTGACCGGCGTTCTTGAAAAACTCGACAAACTCCCCGCCGACAAGAGGGCGGAAATCGAAGCCGACATCGAAGCGGTCTACAATGACCAGCCCGCCCTGGCCATGGTCGACTCCCGCAAGGGCATCACGAACCTGCACGTGCCAAACAACGTCATCGTCGATGCATCGATGCCCAACGTGGTCCGCGACGGCGGCCGCATGTGGAACAACGACGACGAGTTGCAGGACACCATCGCCATGATTCCGGACCGCTGTTACGCCACCATGTACCAGGTCGTAATCGAGGACTGCCAGAAGAGCGGACAATTCGATCCCGCCACCATGGGCAGTGTTTCCAACGTCGGACTGATGGCCCAGAAGGCCGAGGAGTACGGTTCCCACGACAAGACCTTCACCGCCCAGGCTGCCGGTACGATCCGGGTTGTCGACGCGTCGGGCGACACCCTGCTCGAACAAGGGGTGGAAACAGGGGACATCTTCCGGATGTGCCAGGCCAAGGACGAACCGATCCGCGACTGGGTCAAGCTGGCCGTCACCCGCGCGAAAGCCTCCGGCTCACCCGCGATCTTCTGGTTGGACGAAAATCGCGGTCACGACGCCGAGATCATCAAAAAAGTGAACGCCTATCTCCCCGATCACGACACCACGGGCCTGGATATCCGTATCCTCAATCCGATCGACGCGATGAAGTTCTCCCTGGAGCGCGTCCGGCGCGGCGATAACACCATCTCGGTGACAGGAAATGTCCTGAGGGATTATCTGACGGACCTGTTCCCCATCCTGGAACTCGGGACCAGTGCCCGCATGCTTTCCATCGTGCCTTTACTCAAGGGCGGAGGGCTCTTCGAGACAGGCGCCGGCGGATCGGCACCCAAACATGTCCAGCAGTTCCTCAAGGAAGGCCACCTGCGGTGGGATTCCCTGGGCGAATACTGCGCCCTGGTGCCGTCGCTGGAAATGGCAGCCGCTCAATCAGGCAACGATACGGCGGCCCTCCTGGCCAAAACCCTGGACGCGGCCATCGGCTCCTATCTGGAGAACGCCCGGTATCCGTCCCGCAAGGTGAACGAGATCGACAACCGGGGCAGCACATTCTACCTGGCTATGTACTGGGCCCGGGCCCTGGCCGACCAGGACAAGGATCCGGCCATGAAGGAACGCTTTGCCCAGGTGGCTTCAAAGCTCGAAGCGAGCGAGGCCAGGGTCAATGAAGAGCTGTTGTCTGCACAGGGTGAAGCCGTCAGTATCGGCGGATATTTCCACCCTGACGACTCCCTGGTAAAAAAGGCCATGCGCCCCAGCGCGACCTTCAACGCCATCATCGATGCCCTGTAAAAATCCGCTGAACTGATGACAAGGGCGCCCATCAACAACGGGGCGCCCTCTTTTTTTCGTTTAACGAAACTTTTACATTCTCTTTTCAAGCCGTTTACCCAAACCTGTTACTTTCCCGGTGCTGAAGGTCTTGAAGACCAGCGGAGATTCGCCCCTGATCATCCATTGACGTTAACAAGGAGTCAAAACCTTGAAGAACAGGATCTTGACATTCGTCGCGAGCGGATTGCTTTTTCTGGCTGCTGGTCTCGTTTCCGAGAGCCAGGCCGCTGATGATGGCAAGGGCTTGGAATTCGGCGGGAGCATCCGGGGTCGTTATGAGTACATCCACTGGCTGAATGACGCGGCCGGGGAACAAAAAGATGACCGCGGCCGTTTACGCTACCGGCTGCGCCTGGATGGTAAAGCCACGATAAACCCACACTCAAAGGCCTATTTCCGCCTGGTTAGCGGGACCGACAGCCGCAGCGGAAACGTAACTCTCGGCGGGCCGGTGGACTTCGGCACGGATGCACTTAGCATCCGCTTCGCCGCCCTGGTCATAAGTCCCTGGGCGGAAGGCCAACTTCCCAGCGGAAAGGGGCAATGGTCCTTTGATTTCGGCCGGGTGAAGAACCCCTACAAGTGGAAGGGCCACGGCAGGGACATGATGATTTGGGATGGGGACATCGCCCTGGCCGGGGCCGGGACCCAGTTCTCCCACAAACTGGGCGACAGAGGGAAATTCTTCGTCACCACCGGTTACTATGCGATCGACGAGAACAGCAAAAGTGAATCCCCGGACCCCTACATGGCTCCTGTCCAGGGCGGCATCCTCTTCGGCGGAGGCAAGACCACCGCCGGCGTCCGCGGTTCCTACTATTACATGGCGGAACTCGACGCGGATTTCATCTCCCGGGGCGTCAGCGGGGAAAACGTCGACGGCTCCGACGGCTCCACCCGTTCCGGTGGCAACATCGAAGACGGCCTGACCGGTAATTCCGAGGGCGGCAAGTTGGCGGTCGTGGAGACCCAGGCTTTCGTCTCCACCGGTCTTGGCTCGGTTCCCTTGACCCTGTCCGGCGGGTATTCGAACAACACCAGCGCCAAAGCCTCGGCGATGCATGATGGCGTGGGCAAGAACTCCATCGCCTACAACTTCGGAATTGAGGCCGGAGCCAAGAAGAAAGCCCTCCTGGGAGGACTCGGCTGGTACCACATCGAAGCCAACGCTTTTCCTTCCCAGTTCATAGACAGTGATCTTCTGGACGGATATACCAACCGCAAGGGATTGTTTTTCTTCCTGGCCAAGACCATCATGAAAAACACCGATCTGGGCCTCCAGTTCTTCCGTTCCGACGCTGTCGAATCCGGCGACGGGTTTTCGGATTCGACCAGGAACTCCAAGAGGAACCGCCTTCAGATCGATATGCTCTACAAATTCTAGCTGATATCCTGATGAGGGATTTGTCCGGCCGGGGTGCCTACCACTCCGGCCGGTTTTTTTTATGATTGCGATTACAACCCCGGCCCTGAATACTCAATATCCGACGCTGGCAAAGGGGGTCACATGGCTGTCGATCATAAACAATTCGGATTGATATTTTTCTGCCTGGTTTTTGCGGCTGCCGCAATCTGTCTGGATGATGTCTCCGGCCAAACCCTTCCATTTTCAACTCTCCCCGCCGATGCCGACTCGTTGAGTTGGGCCGCATTTGATTCTCTATCAACCGACCAAAAAGATTCCAGGTCACAGGAAGCGGAAAAACTTCGGGTAAAAGCGGGGGACATCTCCGCTGGCCCCGGCAGGGTGCAGCAATTGCGCCATGCGGTAAACCTGGATCCGTCCCACCCGCTGGGCTGGGTGGACCTGGCGGAGGTTCTCCGCTTGATGGGGTACCGGACCGAAGCGACCCAAGCACTTGAGAGCGCCCTCTTCACAGTGAAACAATCGAGCGGACAGAGTAAAAAAACATTTGCCCTCGAATACTTCCTGGCCAGGGCCTGGCTCGATTACGAGCAGGGCGACTGGAGTGGCGGAAGAGACCGGGCGGAACGGGCGGTCAAGCTGGGTGGCGGGCTGCAGGCCCAATTGATTGCCGCATTGAACCGGGCGGGCTGTGACCTCAGGGACAAGGAAATGAGGGAAAGCCTGCGGGCCTTTTATCCCCTGGACTATAACACCAACCGCCCGCGAAACCGCCGGTGGGCCTACAACATGTGGAAGCACCTCCACCACGTCCCGTCCCCCACTCCTGAATATTTCAGTTCCAAGGGGGCCACCCTCAAAAACCCCGACCATGAGGTACTCCGGTGGCGGGACAAAGGCTTGATTCAGGAAGCCCATGACGTGAAAGAGATGGCCATCCTGGCTTACGAAAGAAGCGCCCAATACCATCCAGTCCGCGAGGGCGGCTGGCTGCAACGCCTGGCGCGAGAGGTACCCGGCGCCAAACCCGGCTTCGGTCCCATGCCCTTCTGGGTGAATCCCGACGACGGCTACGTGACCGGCTCGCTGTTGGCCTATCAGGGTTACTGTCACGACCGAATGAAAGCCGAAGCGGATCCTGAGCAGAGAACCTGTTGGGCCCGAAAGGTGGTGTGGGCAGGCAACGCGGCGGTCGACAGGTATCCTTTCCGGCCCTGGATACGCTTGTGGAGGAGTGAAGCCTACCTCCAACTCGATCTGTTCCTGGAGGCGGAAAACGATATCACCTTCGCCAGGGCCTGGTTCGAGAAATTCGGCATCGACGAACCTGCCTTGAACCCGGTGGAAGGCCATGTCTTTCTCCTGCAGAAAAATTACATTGAGGCTTTGCCGGTCCTGGAACAGGCCGCTCTCGATTATCCGGAAGCCGCCAACGTCTGGGCGGACCTGGGACTGGTCAGGATCAGGAAATTGGGCCGTGACCCGGCCCGCGAAGCCTTCGATCAGGCACTGGAACTGGATCCGACCCTGGCCGTGGTCTGGCACAACAGGGGGTTGCTGAATCTTCAGGACAAGCGTTATGACGAGGCGCTGACCGATCTTGAAAAAGCCGCGGAACTGGCGCCCCACGATTCCCAGGTCACCGCGGATCTGGCCAGGATTCACCAGATCATGAAATACCGGGAAAAGTAGATATCCCCTCATAAAAAAACCCGCCGGCCTTTGAAGAGGCCGGCGGATTCATTTGTCCTGCAGGATGGATCAGCGTATCAACGTCATCTTGTGCTTCAACTCCCCGCTCTGGGATTTCAGCACATAGTGATAAACGCCCGAGGCCACACCCCGGCCGCCATTGTCCTTCCCGTTCCAGATAATGTGGTTTTCTCCCTCACGGGCCACACCATCGACGAGAGTCCGTACCAACCGGCCGCGTTCATCGTAGATCAGCAACGAGACGGTTTGCGCGAACGGCAGACTGAAGTCGATATAGGTCTGCGGATTGAACGGGTTGGGGTAGTTCTGGGCCAGGGTCGTGATCCGCGGCACCACCCGGTCGTCCGGGGCGGCGGAGACATCCAGGAGGGCCGACTGCTGGGCCACGACAACCGGGGGGCTTTTGCCGTTGTTGTTCCAGGCGTCGTAGACTTCCTGACTCAGGGAGTTGGTGTGGTTGTTTTCGACCAGGAACTCGAGGTATTCCTTCGAAGTGGTCTGGTAGTTATAGGTGACATCCACACGCCGAGCGGAATTCGGCAGAACATATTCCGTATCATCCCAGTACTGGCCATCGGCATAGGTGTAGGCCACCACCGGCGACTGCGCTATCACGAAGGCTTCGTTGGTGAAGCCGCGCGGCGGGATGCGGTTGTCAAAGTAAACCGTGTCGCTCAGGGGGAAAAAGAACGACGGCCCCGCCGGCATGCCGATGATGGCGGCGAACCTGGTCGATATCCCCGGCTCGATGTGATAGATCTTCGCGTCCTCGTCATGACTGAGTACACCGGTATCGCCATCGTAGTGACCGCTTTCATAGACCATGACATCGGAGGCGTCGTAGGCCTTGATGTTCAGCCACATGCGGCGCCCTTCGGGGTAACCCGACGGCAGTTTGTGCCCGGTTTCGTTGGTAATCCGCACCGTGACGGCGGGCTGGCCATCCACCGGTGACACGGTCAGATCCATGGTCGCGGCCATGGTCAGCATGGCGATGGCCCGCTGCTTGCCGGCCTGCAGGGCGGCGACATCCAACTCGGGATAAAAGATCGGCAGGATGTCCGGCAGGAAGGTGTTGCCGCCGGTCAGGTCGTGAAGACCAAGGTCCGTGCGCGTCGGGGCGCCCGGTTCGGTGCAGCCCACACCCGTAACGTCCCGCATATGGCAGTCCTGACAGGTGGACACCATGCCGTCAGGCTTGTCGCCGGCGAACTGGGGCGCATAGACGCCCGTGGACGCATACTCGCTGGCCTCCCACTCGCTGAAGGTCCGCTCGACCGGAACCATGTTGCGGCGGTCGCCGTCCGGATGGGGTGTGTCCAGAGCCTGGACATCGTATTTGCCGGGTGCATCGCCGGCCACGAAAGCGGGGTTGCTCACGTCGTGGCAGGTCCCGCACAGCTGGCTGGTCCGGTGGAAGTTGGAGTCCAGGAACTGGTGGCTGGCGTTGGCGTCGTCATAGGGTCCGCGCATGATCTGGTTGCGGTCGGTGACAAACTGGCCATTGGCCGCCTCCAGAGGAGCAAGTTCCAGTTCGTCGAGGATATCTTCATCACTGGCCGGGCTGACTCCCGACACATAAACCGGATCAACCATCCGGTGGCAGAAGTCACACTGGACTCCCTGCAAATCCTTTTCCGTCAGCATGGCGCCCGAGGTGTCGAAGGAACGCCCCTCCTGCCAGCCGCCGGGGGTGTGGCAGCGCAGGCAAAGGTCACCCACTGCCGGGACGACTTCTTCAGCCACCGCGACGGTGGCCATGAACAAGGGATCACGCTGGGCCTGGCCCATCATGCTTCCTTGCCAGTTGTGCCAATGCTCGATGTCGGTGTCGTAACCACCGTGGCACTGGATGCAGGAGATCGACGGGTCGTCGAGCGGGCTGCCCTCGAAGGGATTGGTGCCCCCGAGGTCGAAGTCGCGCAAGGTCGTCGGCGCCACCCCGTGTGTCACCGGAGTGATGGTGAACACGGCCGGGCTGTCGTCATAAGCATCGTTTCCGGCGTAGTCGTAGGCCTCCACCCTGAGAATACTGGTGGGGCTGGGCAGGTTGGGGAAAAACATCTCGAAGGTTCCGGTGTTCGGCAACCCCTTGGCCATTTGTTTGAATTTCACACCGTCGTCGCTCAGGTACAGGTCGATCCGGGAGATCCCACCGGCATCGGTGGCGGTCCAGGTAACAGTGTTGTAGGTGGCTGAAGGAATCATCTCTCCACCCACGGGCGAGGTGATGGTGACCTCGGGCGGTGTATTGTCGGTGGAACCGCTGGGAGTCAGAAATTCCAGTAAATCCGCCTGATCCACATTGACGGCGCTGGTGACGTTCACAGTGCTCAGTCCCGGAAAGGTCGGGGTGTTGGACCAGTTGATGGTGTCGGTGACCTCCACCAGGTTGCTGAACCCGTCGTTGTCGGCATCGTCATTCTCCACGTCGGCGATAGCCTCGGCGGCGGTCATGCCGGCGGACAGGCGAACCTCAATGGAGAGGCCGTAGGGATTGCGGGCATCACTCCCGTCGAAGTCGAAATGGCAGACGCCGCAGTGCCCGGCATTGCTGGGCACATCGTCCAGGGCCGTGGTTTCGGCGCCTGGATAACGGTCAAAAAAGGCGCGCCGAAACGGGTTGCGCGCTGAACTGAGGGTGGGAATGAGAAGTGCGATCAGAGCCAAAAGAACAACCAGACGGACATGACGGGAATACATGGCGAAGCTCCCCTTGATTGTCGAGGAAAGGAATCAATCCCCTGGGCCGAACGATGATACCGTTGCCCGATTTCGAAACTATAACTCTGAAAATAATATTACAGAATCAATCCTGATTGCAAGCAAATTCCCATAAAAACCCATTGAAAACTGAAAATAGGAATCACCTAAGCTTATTTATGCCTTTAACATCCACACGTCACGCAACAGAACTTCCATTGTCAGGACTTTAATTAAGACTTATAAGTCCTTTTTTTGTAACCCGTTCAAAAGGAAAGAATTTTTCAGGAATCGACTTATTGGACTAAAAAAGAGAATGCGGCACCTGAAATTTACCCGACCACCCTTTTCGAAGTTTATCCTTCGGTTTCGGACAACGCATCCATCAGAATGCTGCGCATCATCTTCAGGCTGTAGGGTTTGGCGACAAAACCGGCGATATCGAATCCTTCGGTTTTTTCCGCGACTTCACCGGAGTCGTATCCGCTGGACAAGATCACCGGAATGTCCGGCCGAATTACCCGCAAGCGGCGGTGGACAGCCAGACTGTCCATTCCCACCATGGTAAAATCGAGCAACACGGCATCCACATCCCGGTGGCGTTCTCCAAATATTCGTATGGCCTCGAAACCGTCTCCGGCCGACAGGACATTGCAACCCAAACGGCGCATGAAACTTTCGCCCACCTCCCTGACCGAAGGATCGTCGTCCACCACCAGGATGAGTTTGCCCGACAGGTTCACACGCGGCATCTCCGGACTGCGGCGAAGGAGTTTACGGGGGGCCGCAGCCTCGGCCTCGTGCACGGGAAGCAAAAACGAAATTGTGGACCCGCTGGCAGGTCCGGTCTCCATCACAAACCCGCCCCCGTGTCCCTTGATGATGCCCAGAGCCGCCGACATGCCCAACCCCCGGCCCGCGAATTTGGTGGTGAAAAAAGGATCAAAGATACGGCCGGCCACATCGTCATCCATTCCGCAACCCGAATCCCGGACTTCGCACCAAACCATGGGACCGGGCTTGAACGCCCTGCCGCCGACCACCTTGTTCAGGTCCACTTCCCTGAAATCCTTGACCCCCGTTCGCACCATTATTTCCCCGCCCTCGGTTCCAAATGATTCGGCCGCGTTGATCACCAGATTCATGATGACCTGGCGAATCTGGGGGCCATCGATCATGACCGGGGGCAGATCGTCAGCAAGCTCGAAATGCAGGTTGGATCTCTTGGATACCGAAACCTGCAGCAGGCGCTGGATGTCGAGAATGAGCTGGTTGAGATTGGCGGGTTGAACGGAAATATTCCCACGTCCGGAGTACGCCTGCATCTGGTGGCAGAGATCGGCCGCCCGGCCCGCCGCCTCGAGCACGGCGTCCAGGCTGTTCCTGTTGGCCGATCCATCCTGGAATTCACCCCGTAGAAGTTCAGCGTTGCCCATGATCGTCACCAGCAGGTTGTTGAAATCGTGGGCGATCCCTCCCGCCAGAACCCCCAGGCTTTCCAGTTTCTGTGCATCCCGCAGCCGGGCCTCCAGATCCCGTTGTTCCTGTTCGACTTTCTTGCGTTCGGAAATATTGCGGGCCACGAGAAGGACCTGGGGCTCGCCGCCACCGGTGATGGAACCGGGAATCAGCGTGGAACTGACCTCCATGGGCACGGTCCGGCCCTTTTCATCCAGGAAAACCGTTTCATAGAGGAAGACTTCCGCGTTCCCGCCTTTACGCTGATTCTTACGCTCCATAATTTCCTCATGGAGTTCGGCCGGAACGAGGTCCATGGCGTTCCGGCCGATAAAATCGGCCTCGGTCCTGCCCGTCAACTCCAGGCCCGCCCGATTCACGAAAGTCACGTTGCCCGCCAGGTCGTGGCGGATAATCACGTCATGGGCCGTTTCCACCAGGAGCCGGTAACGTTCTTCCGATTCGGAAAGCTCCTGCTGGACCAGTTTCAGGTCCGTGATATCGATAGTGGCAAAAACCAGAAAATCACCGGGCCTGTCCGCGCTGGGAATCCAGGCCTGGTTCATGGTGAAATAATGGCGGCCAGCCAGGGAGCGGTATTGGCATTCACCCTCGAAATATTCGTCGCCCCGGGCGATGGCCTTGATGACACCGTTGATACCCGGCAGCGACTCCGGCAGAATGATCCGGTCCAGGGATTTGAGCATTTCCGCTCGTCCGGACGCCGCGTTCAGGGTAATGGCCGCCTTGTTGACATCAACCACCCGGACCAGGGAAAGCGCCTGGGTAATGAATTCGGGATGAGCGTCCAGCCAGGCGCTGAAATCCTCGACACCGCCGGCCTGGATATCGGCAATCACCTTACGGACATGGCGGATATCCTCGACGAACAGCGGCACCGTTGCGGTCCGAAAGACCTGCTCCCAACCTGCCTGGTCCAGATCCACCGGCCTGGATGCTCGGAAAGTGTTGCTAGTTTCCCGGGATGGACTCATCTGCTCCCCGCGCTTCGGCGGCCCCCTTCCAGCGGCGGTGAACCCAGAACCATTGTTCCGGACGTTCCCATATGAAACTTTCCACCGCTGCGGAAATCAGGCCGGTAAAAATTTTGATGTCCTCTTCCGTATCAGTCATTCCCCGTGGCGACAAGATGTTGCCCACGTGTAGGGTATGCGTGCGGTCCAAATTCCTCAGTATCGCGATCGGAACCACCGGGCAGCCGGTCCGGATGGAAATCTTCGCGGCCCCGGGCCAGGTGGAAGCGGGATGGCCCAAAAAATCAGTCAGGAAACCGGTTTTCCCCGCATCCTGGTCCATGAACAGGGTAACCAGACCCCCGGCCCGCAAATGAGCGAGAACCGCCCGACCTGAATGCTCCACTGGTACGGTTCGAATCCCGAACCGGAGGCGTTGCTGCTGCAAAAAACGATCGAATGGAGCGTTCCGCTGGGTCTTGACCACGTCCAGCACAGGAAACCGGCCCGCGAGAACCCTCCCCCCCAATTCGAAATTTCCAATATGACCGGTGACGGCAATGGCACCGCGCCCGTCGGCCAGCGCCTGTTCAAGAGCGTCCCAACCGGGATCCACCGTCACCGTTCGCGCAAGAGCAGCCGGATCGGCAAACAGCACCTCCGCAACCGTAACGCCCAGTTGATCGTACACCTTAGCCGCCATCCCTGCAAGGTCCTTGGCCGTGGCCGCAGGAAAAACATTCCGCAGTTGGGTATCGACAACCTTGCGCCGCACCCCCAGAACGCCCCCGGCCATTCGGGCGGCAAGCCGCAGGATGGCCGTGTTCCATGACAGCGGAAACGGCCTGAGTCCAAAATGCACCAGGCGGAAAAGGGCGTATTCACTTTGGCTCCGGAAATCCATGACATGAGAATAAGGGACAACGGGCAGCATTTCCAGCCTCACAACAACTGTAAAACCTTATCGATTAAGAAGTCCCAATAAAACCATCCCTCGCCTGCCCCAGGATCAACCTTCCGGCAGGGTTAAAACGGGGAAATCGTCTGGGTAATGTTAAAAATTTCGCATTACCCAGAAAGCGGAATTTTTGAGGTTCGCCAAACCATGAACCAGGTCCGGAAACAAGAAAGCGATAAGCCAGATCGGAACCATTAAGGATAAATATATCCAGAACTCTTGAAATATAACGGTTTAACCTGAAAGCGCCTTCGGGGGTTTAAAACTTCCTCAGTCCCCCAGAACTCCCAGTACGACATAGGGTTATTGAAGGCATGGCATCAAATTAATAAATCGGGTCCCCAGGCTGTTTTTCAATTCACAAAATCCATTGCCTCGAAAGTCCGGATATCACAGAATTGCCACAACGGTCCAAAACAGTTTCGGTCCATTTTCAGGACAAGGAGCCCGACGATGAAACGATTCCTGATCGCCACCTGTGCCGTGGCAATCCTCCTATCCGGCGCCGCCATGGCAGCCGAAGACACGGTGGCCGGCAAATGCATGACCTGCCACAAGGAAAAGTCCCTCGGTCTGTACAACCAGTGGTACACCAGCGAACACGCCAAACACAACGTGACCTGCCTGAACTGCCACCAGGCGAATGAGAGCGATGCCGACGGCTTCATGCACGAAGGCGCCCTGATCGCCACCCTCGTCACCCCCAAGGATTGCGGCAAGTGCCATGAAAAAGAGGCCCAGCAGGTCAACGACAGTTACCATGCCCACGCTGGCGAAATCCTTGATTCCATCGATGCTTATCTGGCCCACGCCGCGGGCGGCATGCCTGTCGCCATTGCCGGTTGCGAGAGCTGCCACGGCAGCAAGGTCAAGATCGATCCGAACAGCCCCAACAAGCTGGACAGGCTGAGCTGGCCCAACAGCGGCATCGGCCGGATCAACCCCGACGGCAGCAAGGGCGCCTGCACCGCCTGCCACACCCGGCACGCCTTCAGCGTCAAGCAGGCCCGTCAACCCGAAGCCTGTTCCAAGTGCCACTTGGGCCCGGACCATCCCCAGAAGGAAGTCTACGAGGAGTCCAAGCACGGCAACGCCTATTATTCCCACAAGGACGAGATGAACCTCGATTCCGACCGCTGGGTCGTGGGCGTGGACTACTTCGAAGCCCCCACCTGCGCCACCTGCCACATGTCGGCCACTCCCAACCAGGCCATCACCCACGATGTCGGCCAGCGCATCAGCTGGACCCTGCGTCCGCCGGTGTCGGTGACCAAGGAAGACTGGGAGACCAAACGGGCCAACATGAAGGACGTCTGCGTCAACTGTCACGGGGCCTCCTTCGTGGACGGTCATTACGCCCAGTTCGACGGCGTCGTCAACCTCTACAACGAGAAGTACGCCAAGCCGGGCCTGGCCCTGTACAAAAAGGCCAAGGAGCTCAAGTTGGGTGAAGGCGTCGCTAACTTCTCCAACAAGTACGAGTGGATCTGGTGGGAGATCTGGCACCACGAAGGCCGCCGCGCGCGCCACGGCGCCGCCATGATGGGCCCCGACTACACCTGGTGGCACGGAATCTACGAAGTCGCGCAGCACTTCTACTTCAAGTACATCCCCGAGTTACGGAAATTCCACAACCCGGAGCTGGACAAGATGATCGACGAAGTGATGGCCGATCCGTACCACAACTGGCTGAACCGACCGACCGAGGACATCAAGGCCGACATCAAGTCGGGCAAGATGGAGGAAATGTACAAGGACATGTATAAGGTCGGAACCAAGTAAAGGGGCTCAGCGATGAAGCGATTCCAGCTCTTCATCCGCGGCATCATGACGAACTGGACCGGGACGGTGGGGGTCGCTCTTGCGACCTCCTCCTTCCTGCTGTTCGTGTTTTTCGAGTTGCTGCAGATCGCGGGAATCCTGACCAATTCCTACGTCGGGCTCATCAGCTACATGGCCCTGCCGGCCCTGTTCCTGGTGGGTCTGGTCCTTGTCCCGCTTGGCTGGTGGCAGTTCCGCCGGGCCACAGGGCGTTCGACTTCGGAATTGCTCACCCAGAGATTCCCCGACGACATGACCAAGGCCAAACGGATTGGTTCGTCCCTGATGGGCACCATTGCCCTGTTGACGGTGGTGAACATCCTGTTCCTGGGCATCGGCGGCGCCCGCATGCTCCACTTCATGGACTCGCCGAAGTTCTGCGGCACGGCCTGCCATTCGGTCATGGAACCGGAATGGGTGGCGTACCAGAACTCGCCGCACGCCCATGTACGCTGCGTGGACTGCCATGTCGGCGAAGGAGCCCAGGCCCTCCTGGACGCCAAGCTCAACGGTTTATGGCAGGTAGTTTCGGCAACGTTCGACTTGTACGAACGCCCGATACCCACACCGGTGCACCAGCTGCGTCCGGCGCGGGAAACGTGCGAAAAATGCCACTGGCCCGACAAGTTCTACGGCGACAGGATCAAGACCTTCCCCACCTTTGGATTCGACCAGGAATCGACGCCCCGGCACACGACACTGGCCTTGAAGGTAGGATCGGGCGGGGACGATTCCCACGGCACCATCCACTGGCATGTCGCCGAGGCAAATGAGGTTCGCTACCAGGCCGCGGACGAATCCCGTCACGCGATGGATTGGGTCGAAATCAAACGTGGCGAAGAGTTTCATCGGTACACCAACCGGGCGGCAACCCCCGGCAAGGATGCGGAATCCGAACTGCCGCCCTCCCGTTCGATGGACTGTGTCGACTGCCACAACCGGGCGACGCACATCTATGAGGATCCCGAACAGGCCATTGACAACGCGCTGGCCGCCGGCAGGATCAGCAGGGATCTCCCCTTCGCCAAGAAGGTGGGATACGGTGCCTTGACCGGACGGTACGGGACTACCAAAGACGATGGCCTCAAGGGTATCGAAAACGAAGTGCGCGGTTATTATCTCCGGCAGAAACACGAGGTGCGGGTAAATCTGGCGGACGTGGACCTGATGGTCACCGAAGTACAGGCAATTTATTCCCGCAACATCTTCCCGGGAATGAAAGTCGAATGGAACTCCTACCCATCCCAGCTGGGGCACAAAAACGACACCGGTTGTTTCCGCTGCCACAACAGGGACATGGTCGACGAAACCGGGGTGGCAATCCCCTACGATTGCACGCTCTGCCACTCGATCCTGGCCATGGACAGCGCCACGGAGTTCCAGTTCCTGCTGCCCGCCGGTGAGAAGGATCCGGATCGTATCATGCACGAATATCTCAGACGCGAGTTCCTGGGAATCGAGCAGGGTGAGTTCGCCGCAGCCGACACGACATCCGGGCCTGAGGCTGTATTGCCTTCCGAGTAATCTGTCTGGATTAGACAAACGAGGCGGTCCATTGGGCCGCCTCGTTTTGTTTCGTATGGGGCGGACTTCGACCAGCGGCGGTTTTTCGGTTACCATATCCTGATTGAGAAAGAACCTGGATCCCCTTGCCCGCCTGCGTTCGCCAGGACCGGAGTGACCATGCATGATCCCGACCATCACCCCTATGACGGTTTGCCCGAACTCACGGAAAAGGAGATGCTGGCCCGCGCCCGGGATTTCCACGACCTGGTGACACTTCGCCGAACCGTGCGGGACTATTCCGACCGCCCGGTCCCCCGTGAAATTATTGAGGCCTGCGTGACCGCGGCGGGACAGGCGCCCAGCGGCGCGAATATGCAGCCCTGGCATTTCGAGATAGTGGGCGATCCGGCCATCAAAAAGGAAATCAGGTTGGCCGCCGAACAGGAGGAACGCCGGTTCTACGATGGCCGGGCCAGCGACGAGTGGTTGGAGGCCCTTGCGCCCCTGGGCACGGACGAATCCAAACCCTTCCTGGAGACCGCGCCGTGGTTGATCGTCATCTTCGAACAACGTTACGGGGTTGGTCCGGACGGGGAAAAGATCCGTTACTACTACACCAAGGAATCGGTGGGTCTGGCGACCGGTTTTTTGATCGCCGCCCTGCACAACGCCGGACTGGCCTCACTGACCCACACTCCCAGCCCCATGGGCTTTCTCAACAAGATCCTGGAAAGACCGGGTAACGAAAAACCGTTCCTGCTGCTTGTCGCAGGGCATCCGGCGCCCGGAGCTACGGTTCCCGACATCACCCGCAAACTTCCGGACCAGTACCTCAATTTCCGGACCGCCTGAGACCCGGGTTGAATCATTCGGCCGGTTGCGGTATCATTAATATGCTTAAGAAACGTATCACCCCTGATCGGTTCTATGGCCCAAAGCTCTCGGGACGACGCCGGATCATCCCGGTCGTCATCCCGAGGGGTTTCTTCAGGGGGATTAATGACATGCCGCACTTTCGCAATATCCAATATTTTTCTGCAATCCTGATCTGCCTGGCCGTCATACCCGTAGCGGTCGCCACGGCCGGTGTCGGTCTGCCTACCGGCGAATATTCCATGGCCTACCAGGGTCCCGGAACCCTGACCATGTATGTGGTTCCCGATGGCAGTGGAGATTCCTTCGATCAGGCCACCCTGCCGTTCGGCGGCCAGGAAGACGCGACCATCACACTTTTGCTCAAGGATGCCGCCGATCAACCCATCGCCAATTTCCCCCGGGAAGACATCTGGCTCGAATCACGGGATGCAGGGCTGATGATGTGCAGGGCGGGAACGATCGCGGACGCAAACACCGACGCCCTGGGCATGACCCAATGGCGGAATCCGCTGCATGCCGGAGGGCACAGCCAAGCCCTGACCGATGTCTTTGTGAACGGTTCGACACTGGAGCTTGCTTATGGGCTGCCATTGAGTTTCAACAGCCCGGACATCAATGGAGATCTGGTGGTGAACCTGACGGATGTGCAGCAGTTCTCCAGTGACTTCTTCGATAATATTTTCTATTTCCGGTCTGATTTCCATAGGGACGGAGTCATCAACCTCAGCGACCTGCCCGACCTGGCCAACGCCCTCGGCGCGAATTGCCCCTGACCACGGGCTTTATTTTATCTGGCCGGCGATGATGTCGTCGGCCGCCCCAAGGGCTTTATCCAGAGCAGCCGTGTCAGGCATCCCCGCCTGAGCCATGTTCGGCCGTCCACCGCCGCGGCCGCCGCCGGCCGCCGCGATCTCCTTGACCAGGTTGCCCGCGTGCAGACGTTTCGCGTCCACCAGATCCGCGGTCACCGTGACCAGCAGGGTTGCCCGCCCACCCATATCCGTCGCCAGGACCACCACTCCTTCGGAACCCAGTTTATCGCGGACATGGTCCCCGAGTTTCATCAACGCACCCTTGTCCTCGGCCGCAACCAGGGCCGTGACCACCTTCAGCCCCGCCACATCGCGGGGCTCATTGAGGGCGTCGTCAAGGGAAGCCCGGGCCGAGTCCTGCTGAATCCTGGCCAACTCGCGGCGAAGGTCATCCCTTTCGCGGATCAGGCCGGCTGTCTGGTCGGCCAGAGGGCCTCCATCGGACCGAAGCAGGGAACTGATTTTTTGCAACTGGTCCCTGTCTTCCACTGCGCCGGCCAGCGCAACCTGTCCGGTCACCGCCTCGATTCGCCGGACACCCGCCGCCACGCTGCCTTCACCGAGGATGCGAAACAGGCCCACGTCTCCGGTGCGGAAGCAGTGGGTCCCGCCGCATAATTCGATGGAATAGACGGGCCCTTCGTCCTCGGGCAGGTCATCGGAGGCCAAAAAGCCCCCGTGGATCTCGATCACCCGGACACGGTCCCCGTACTTTTCTCCGAACAGGGCCATGGCGCCCTTTTCGCGGGCCTCGTCCAGCGGGACATCCTCCTGGCGCATGACCGTCCGGTTGGCCAGGATCGCCTCATTGACCTGATCTTCGATACGCCTGATTTCCTCTGCGGTTACCGCCTGGTCGTGGCGGAAATCAAAACGCAGGCGGTCGGGAGCCACCACACTGCCGGCCTGCTCCACATGGTCGCCCAGGACATTGCGCAACGCGGCATGCAACAGATGCGTGGCCGTATGATTGCGCATCACCCCCTGGCGGTGGGATGCATCCACTTCCAGGTGCACTTTTCCGCCCGAGCGGAAATTCTCCAGTAACTGGTCCACCCCCGCGTTTGTCACCGCCACGGACCCTTCTTCGGAAACCACCGCGCCGATCACCTCCAGGCGTTTGCCGGAGTCGGTTGCGATATGACCGATATCGCCCAACTGCCCTCCGGACTCCGCGTAAAAAGGCGTGCGGTCAAAAAGGATATGCGCCAGGGATTGCCCCTGATCGTCCTTGCCGCCGGCCCTGACGGCCACGACTTCAGCTTCGGTTTCCAAACCGTCGTAGCCGGTGAACTCGACCTTGTAACCGGCCAGGTTCCCCTCGGGATCGATCGGCTGCCAGGGAGAGAGCCCCTCCTTGAAACGCTTTTCCTGACGGCTTTGCGCCTTCTGAATGTCCATGCAGGCCTTGAAACCCTCGCGGTCCACCGTGAAACCGTCTTCTTCGGCCACGATCGCCGTCAAATCCACGGGGAATCCGAAAGTGTCATGAAGTTTGAAAGCCTCTTCACCCGTCAGGCTCTTGCGGCCCTCGGACTTCATGAGGGCCTTGAACTCGCCGTAGACCTGCAGTCCCGAGGTCAGGGTCCGCCCAAAGCGTTCCTCTTCCTTGCGGATGACGTCCAGCACCCGGTCCCGGCGTTCGGCCAGTTCGGGGTAGGCATCCGCCATCTCATCCATGGCCAGAGCCGACACTTTATACAGGAACGGCTCTTCGACTCCCAGCAGGTGACCATGGCGGGCGGCGCGGCGCAGGATCCGACGAACCACGTAACCACGGCCCTCGTTGGAAGGGATGGCTCCATCAGTAATGGTAAAGGCCACCGCGCGGGCGTGGTCGGCGATGACCTGCATGCTGATTCTGTCCTCGCCCTCGGCCTTGCGCCCGGAAATTTCGGCCATCTTTTCGATGAGCGGGGTAAAAAGATCGGTATCGTAATTGCTCTTTTTTCCCTGAACCACCGCGACCAGGCGTTCGAAACCCAGACCGGTATCGACACTCTTCATGGGCAAAGGATTCAGGGCGCCGTCGTCCTGCCGGTCGAATTCCATGAAGACGTGGTTCCAGAGTTCCAGCCAGCGGTCGCAATCACAGACCCCGACGGCACACCCGTCAGTATGGTCACATTTCATTTCGGGGCCCTGGTCGTAGTGGATCTCGGTGCAGGGGCCACAGGGGCCGGTGTCGGCCATGGACCAGAAATTTTCCTCGTCCCCCTTGGCCAGATCGCCCAGCCGGACGATCCGGTCCGCGGGAACACCCACCTCGTTTTCCCAGATGCCGTAGGATTCGTCATCGTCCTTGTAGACCGAAACCCAGAGGTGTTCCTTGGCCAGGCCCATCTTCACCGTGAGGAATTCCCAGCCCCAGTGAATCGATTCTTTCTTGTAGTAGTCGCCAAAGGACCAGTTTCCGAGCATCTCGAACAGGGTGTGGTGGCGAGCGTCCTTGCCCACCTCCTCCAAATCGTTATGTTTGCCCGAAACCCGCATGCATTTCTGGACTGAGGTCGCCCTGACGTAGTCCCGGTGTTCCAGCCCCAGAAAGACACCCTTGAACTGGTTCATGCCCGCGTTGGTGAACAGGAGGGTGGGGTCGTCCCGAGGGACCAGAGTGGATGAAGGCACGACCTGGTGCCCATGCTGGGCGAAAAATTCCAGGAAACTCGAGCGGATATCTTTGGCTTTCAAAATTCTGCTCCCGTCCGGAAAACCGGATTATTTGTTCAACTCGCGGCTAAATTGCCGAAACACAAACATGGTATTGGGTTACCACTGATCGGGGAATCGACCCTCCCCGAAGTTTAAGCGGCCCGGCTGGTAAGGTCAACAGGCAGGCCTGCCAGGAACAGAACGGTAAAATGAGGAATTTCCTACATTATCTGTTTTCCATCCTGCTGTGGATTCTCTTCGGCTACTACTGGTATGTGGTGGTCGAGAGACAGATCAACCGGGAACACCTGCAGCCTCTGGGAATCCTGGTGGGAATCACGGCCCTGGGCCTGGCCATCACGCTTTGGTGGATCGCCCACAACAAACGCATCGCCGCCAAGGGGAAACGCAATACCCTGATGCCTCCGCCCGCCGAGCCATTTGAGTTCGACAACCTGAACCGGCCCATCGTCGCTCCCGACATTGGTGTGCTTCAGACCGCGCCCAGGGTCACCATCACCGTGGACGACCAGGGCAACAAGGTCTACAGCACCGACGGCGGAGGGGGCTCCTGATGGATTTCTATTCCCTCCTGGTTCGTTTCGAGGACTCGTCCTTCTACATGGCCTTGCTGATCTATTTTGCCTGGTATCCCCTGGCCACCAGCGTGATGTGGATATTCACCTCCATCCTGTTTTTCCGGCAGAAGGAAGTGGGCGATACCGCTTTTTATGACCTCATCCCCGGCAGCGCCCCCCAACCCATGGTCTCGTTCGTCATCCCCGCGTTCAACGAGGAATTGAACATCGCCACTACCTTGAAGGGCGTGCTCGAGGTCAACTACCCCGATTTCGAAGTGGTCGTCATCGACGACTCCTCCACCGACGGTACCCTGGATGAAATTGAACCGTTCCTGGCCGATCCCCGTGTCCGGCTGGTTCAGAAAAAAGTCAACGAAGGCAAGGCCATGGCCCTGAACGACGCCATCCCCCTGACCCGGGGCGAATTGCTATTCGTCATGGACGCCGATGCCATCCCCATTCCCGATATATTGAAATATCTTGTACCCCATTTCCGTTATCCGCGCTGCGCCGCGGTGACCGGAAATCCCCGGGTGGTAAACCGGGACAGCTTCCTTTCCAAACTGCAGGCCATCGAATTCGCCTCGATCATTTCCCTGATGCGGCGGGCCCAGAGGATCTGGGGACGGATCATGACCATGAGCGGCGTGGTCGGCATCTTCCGCCGTACCGCCCTTTACGATGTGGGCCTGTACAGCCCGGAGATGGCCACCGAGGATATCGACCTGACCTGGCGCCTGCAGATGCGCCACTGGGATGTCCGTTACGAATCCCGCGCGGTGATGTGGATGCGCGTGCCCCAGTCCCTGCAGGGGCTGTGGTTGCAGCGGCGGCGCTGGTCCCTGGGCTTGAGCCAGGTGTTGACCCGGCACTGGCGGGACCTGCTGGACTGGAAACAGCGCCGGTTCTGGCCGGTACTGATCGAGGCCAACCTGTCGGTGGTCTGGGCCTATATCTACGTGCTTCTGACCATCATCTGGCTGATCAGTTATTCCATGGGTTACCCTCCCCGGGGGGCATCTCCCATTCCCAATTTCTGGGGCATGGTCATCGCCACCATGTGCCTG
>Ga0164313_10000965_pt1 | contig 24598 bp, 24 predicted proteins | sample GuaBasSedimGuay4_FD_113735 | JGI IMG/M metagenome (GOLD analysis project Ga0164313, IMG submission 113735) | Subseafloor sediment microbial communities from Guaymas Basin, Gulf of California, Mexico - Guay4, Core 4569-4, 0-3 cm | ecosystem: Environmental > Aquatic > Marine > Hydrothermal vents... | reverse complement strand
TGCTCGAGCGCTTCGCCGAACTCGACGAAATCACCGGCGAGTAGGAGGCATGGCGTGAGGATGGAGCAGAAATCCACGACGGTCCGCATCCACGGTCAGGACTATACGATCCGCGCGGATCGTGACGATGAGTACGTGAAGACGATCGCCCGCTATGTGGATGACCGCATGCAGGATATCGCACGCGACGCCGGGCAGGTCACTTCCCTGCGCGTGGCGATCCTGAGCGCGCTGAATATTGCCGACGAACTCTTCCAGGAACGTGAATCCGGGCGCCCGGATGCTGTACACTCCCTGGAAGAGCGCGCGCGGCGCCTGGTGGCCACGCTCGAAGAAGTCGTCGACGAATCTTCCAGCGAGTCTTCCAGCAAGTCTTCCCATTAGCCCCCCCTTGTGAGGAGTGCTTCTGCCGGGTACGTGATGCGGTAACAGCGCTGAGCCAACACTCCAACCACGGAAGCCCGGAGTTCGGGGCCCAGAGGACGAGTCCGTAAAGGAATGTCCGAAGGTTCCGGCAGGGCATCCACCTGGTAGCTCCGGTTCACGTCCGGTTCTTCGCACACGGCCCGGCGGGGCCTCCACCTTGCACCCGCCGTCTGCAGCATCCTGAGGATTCATTCATGCGCGTGTTGATGATTGGTGACGTGATCGGCCGTCCCGGACGCCACGCGATCAAGGAACTTGTGCCCGGCCTGCGCGAGCGGCATCGCTGCGACCTGGTGGTCGCCAATGTCGAGAACGCCGCGGCCGGCTTCGGGATCACCGAACCGATCGGCCGCGAGATTCTGGCCTCGGGTGTCGACGTCATGACCGGGGGCAACCACCTCTGGGACAAGAAGGGCTCCGAGGACTACATCGCTTCTGAAGAGATGCTCGTGCGCCCGGCCAACTACCCCGACGCAACGCCGGGCCGGACACACGCCATCGTCGAGGTCGGCGACATCCGCGTGGCCGTGCTGTCTTTGCAGGGCCGCGTCTTCATGCCGCCCCTGGACTGTCCCTTTCGCCGACTGGACTCCCTGCTCGAGGAACTCGATGAGGCGGCAGACCTCTTCCTGCTCGACTTCCATGGCGAGGCCACGAGCGAGAAGAACGGCATGGCCGTCTACGCCGATGGCCGGGTGGCCCTCGTGGTGGGCACGCACACGCATGTGCCCACGGCCGACGAACGCATCCTGCCCGGTGGCACGGCCTTCCAGACCGACCTGGGCATGACCGGGCCTTTCGATTCGATCATCGGCATGGATCGCGAAGCGGTACTCAAGAGATTCCTGACCGGCATGCCGACGCGCTTCGAGGTCGCCCAGCATGATGTGCGGCTTTGCGGGCTGGTGGTCGAGATCGACGAATGGAGTGGGCAGGCCACATCGGTCACCCGCGTGATGGAATCCTGGAACGGATAGGGGCGAGCCTTGATGACGCAGGCAGAACGTATGGATGGCAAGGCGCTGGCAAAGGAGACGCGCGAGTCCCTGGCCGTCAGGGTCGAGGCGCTGACGAAGGCGCATGGCCGCGCGCCGGCGCTGACCGTCGTGCTGGTGGGCAGCGACCCCGCCAGCGAGGTCTATGTGCGCAACAAGCACCAGGACTGCCAGAAGGTCGGGATTACAAGTGCGGTCCTGACCCTGGATGAGCAGACCAGTTCGGACGAATTGAAAGCCGCGGTCGAGGGCATCAATCAGGACCCGGATGTCGACGGGCTGATCGTGCAGCTGCCTGTGCCTGATCATATTGACCCGGCCGACGTGCGCGCCTGGATCGACCCGCTGAAGGATGTCGACGGACTGAACCCGGAGAACGTCGGCCTGCTGGCCTGCGAGACGCCGCGTTTCATTCCCTGCACGCCGCTGGGCTGTGTGAAGCTCCTGCAGAAGTACGGTGTCCAGACCACTGGCAAGCACGCCGTCGTGATCGGCCGCTCGCTGATCGTGGGCCGGCCGATGGCCACACTGCTTTCGACCAAGGGCATCGATTGTACGGTCACAATCTGCCACTCGCGCACGCCCGATACGGCCGAACTCTGCCGTCAGGCCGACATCGTGGTGGCTGCCGCCGGCGTACCGCAGTTCGTCAAGCCGGACTGGATTCGCCCGGGCGCAGTGGTCATCGACGTGGGCATCCATCGTATCGAGGATCCGACCCATCCCAAGGGCGCGCGCCTGGTCGGCGACGTGCACCCGGATGTAGCCAACGTGGCCAGTCACCTGACACCTGTGCCCGGCGGCGTGGGCCCGATGACGCGTGCGCTGCTGCTCGAGAACACGGTGCGCGCCTTCGAGAACCGATACAGCGACGGATCATGAATCTGGGTGAGCAACTCAAGGCGCAGGCCGCGGTGGTGGAGGACTGGCTCGACCAGTCCCTGCCCGAACCGGCCGACGCGTCGGCGTCGCGACTGGTCGAGGCGATGCGCTATAGCCTGCAGGCCGGGGGCAAGCGTCTGCGCCCGGTGCTCTGTGCCTGGACCTGTGCAGCCGTGGCTGGCGAGGTGAACGCCAGCGCACGCGCGGCGGCCGTAGCGCTCGAGATGCTGCATACCTACTCGCTGATCCACGACGACCTGCCGGCCATGGACGACGACGACGTGCGCCGTGGCCGACCGTCCTGCCACCGCGCGTTCGACGAGGCGACGGCGATCCTGGCCGGCGATGCATTGCAGACCGCGGCCTTTGCCACACTGGCGGAACTCGATGACGCAGCCGCGGCGCGCGACCTGGCCCGCTGGCTGGCCCGCGCCTCGGGCATCGGCGGCATGGCCTGTGGCCAGCAACTCGATCTCGATGGCACCGGCGTCGACGCCGATCCCGTTGCCGTCGAGCATACCCATCGCCTGAAGACCGGCGCATTGTTAGCAGCATCGTTGTGTATGGGCGCGCGCGCTGGCGGCATGGCGCAGCAGGAACTCGAGCCCCTCTATGCGGCCGGCCAGGAGCTTGGTGTGGCCTTCCAGATCACCGACGACGTGCTCGACCGCACCGCCGATCCGGTGCGGCTGGGCAAGAGCGTGGGCAAGGACCTGCGCCAGGGCAAGCAGACCGCACTGGCTGCCAGCAGCGTGGAACACGCGATGGCCACCGCGCGTGTAAAGGTCCAGGATGCGCTGGGCGTGATGGACGGGCTCGGCCTGGCCGACGCACGCATTACGGCTCTTTGCTACTTCCTCGTGGAGCGAGACCATTGAACGGCCCGGCGACTTCCATCGCGGCCTGGCAGGTGATGATCCTGATGGGCATCGCTACGCAGCTGCTCAAATTCCTGCTCTACGGTGTCGTCAACCGCAAGATCAACCTGCGCCTGCTGGTTACCGCACACGGCTTTCCAAGTCTGCATGCCGTGGTGCTGTCCTGCTTGAGCATTCTCGCCGGGCTGGAATATGGCTTTCACTCGGCCCTCTTCGTGGTGCCCTTCGTGTTCACCGGGATCATCCTGCACGACATGATGAAGGTGCATGGCTCGGTCCACTCGGGTCAGGTGACCGGGCTGTTCCTGGCCCGGGCCTTCGATGATGGCGAGCCGGGCTCGTGGTCGGAGCGCTGGGCCAGCCTGCTCCTGGACCGCGGCCACAGGCCCCTGCACGTAGGGGCCTCGATGACCATCGGTATCCTCTCTGCCCTGGCCTGGGGTGCGCGTTGAGGCGCATCCCTGATAAGATTGTGTGCGGCCGGGAGCTTGGCTATGCTCCCGGCGACCCGCCCGGAAAGGCACCAGGATCATGAGTTCGCGCCCCCTGCTCGATCAGATCGAGTCCCCAGACCAGGTCTCGGGCCTCAGTCGCGAAGAACTGCACCAGCTCAACGACGAGTTGCGTGAGGAGATCATCGAGGTGGTGAGTTCCGTGGGCGGACACCTGGGCGCGAGCCTCGGCGTGGTCGAGCTGACGGTGGCTCTGCATCACGTCTTCCATTCACCGCGCGACAGGATCATCTGGGATGTTGGCCACCAGGCCTACGGCCACAAGGTCCTCACCGGCAGACGTGACCGCTTTGACACCATCCGCCAGGCCGATGGCCTGAGTGGTTTCCCCAAGCGCGGAGAGAGTCCGCACGACAGCTTCGGCGTCGGGCACTCCTCGACATCGATCTCAGCGGCGCTCGGCTATGCCAAGGCGCGCGACCTGCGCAAGGAGAAGCACAGTGTGGTGGCCGTCATCGGCGATGGCGCGATCACCGGTGGTATGGCCTTCGAGGGCCTGAACAATGTCGGCGACACCGGCACCGACATGATCGTGATCCTCAACGACAACGAGATGTCGATCAGCCCCAATGTGGGCGCCATCAACCGCTACCTGACCGAGATCACCTCGGGCCGGGCCTACAACAAGTTCGAGCAGCAGGTCTGGGATCTTCTGGGCAAGCTGCCGAAGGGCAATACGGCGCAGAAGATCGCGCAGCGGGCCAAGGAAAGCCTGAAGACATTCATGACTCCGGGGCACCTGTTCGAGGCCCTTGGTTTTCGCTACTTCGGACCGATTGACGGCCACGACCTGGACCTCGTAATCGAGACGCTGCGCGACGTACGCCACCTGAGTGGCCCGACGCTGCTGCACGTGGTCACCGAGAAGGGCAAGGGCTACTCCTTCGCCGAGGCCGACAAGCTGCGATACCACGGTGTGAGTCGCTTTGATCGCCACAAGGGGATCGAGCCGGCGGTCGCGCCCGCGACGCCCGCGCCGCCAAGCTACACAAAGGTGTTCGGCGACTTCGTGCTCGATGCGGCATTGAAGGATCGTCGAATTGTGGCCATCACTGCGGCCATGCCCGACGGCACGGGGCTGGTACCTTTCCGCGAGCAGCTTGGCGAACGCTTCTTCGATGTGGGCATCGCCGAGCAGCACGCGGTGACCTTCGCGGCGGGCCTGGCCTGCCGTGGCATGAAGCCTGTGGTCGCCATCTACTCGACCTTCCTGCAACGCGCCTACGATCAGCTGATCCATGACGTGGCGCTGCAGAAACTCAACGTCGTCTTTGCCCTGGACCGCGGCGGTGTGGTCGGTGCGGACGGGCCCACGCATCACGGCGTATTCGACCTGGCCTACCTGCGCTGCGTACCGGACCTGGTGACCATGGCTCCGAGCAACGAGCTCGAGTTGCAACGCATGCTCGCGACTTCACTCGAATATGAAGAGGGTCCGATCGCACTGCGTTACCCGCGTGGCAACGGGCTCGGCGTCGAGCTGCCCGAACAGATCGAGCCGCTGCCAATCGGGCGCGGCGCGATACTGGAGGAGGGCAGTGACGTGCTTTTCCTGGGCCTGGGTACCGGTACCAATGTGGCCACCGAAGTGGCAGCTGGCCTGCGCGAGAGTGGGGGACCTGTGCCCACGGTCGTCGACGCGCGCTTCCTCAAGCCGCTGGACGAGGAGCTCATCCTGCAACTGGCGGCCCGGCACGAACTCGTATGCACCTTCGAGGAAGGCACCGTGGCCGGTGGATTCGGTAGCGCCGTGCTCGAACTCCTGCACGAACGCATGGCGCAGGTGCCGATGACCAGGATCTTCGGCCTGCCCGACCGCTTCCTGATCCATGGCACGCCTGACGAAGTCCTCGCGGAGGCTGGCTTCGATGTCGGGCAGATCCTGCCCGAGGTCACGGACGCCTGGGCCCACCGCGATCGCAAGGTCGACTTCCCCGGCCACAGCCGGGATGCCTCGGGAGGCAGTGCATGATCCATCGCATCGGGCTGATCGCAAACCTGGACAAGCCGGACGTGGTCGAGGTGCTTGGTGAGGCGCATCGCATGGCCCAGGCCGAGGGCATCGAGGTGGTGGTCGAGCCGGCCATCGCTGCAGCGCTCGGCGGCGACCTGCGCGCGGTCGAGCCTGAGCAGATCGCCGACGCCGTCGACGTCATGCTCAGCTTTGGTGGTGACGGCACCTTCCTGCGCGGCGCCCGCCTGGTCGGCGAGTCGAGTACGCCGCTGCTCGGGATCAACATGGGCAGCCTGGGCTTCCTGGCAGAAGTCCGCGTCGAGGAACTCGCCGATGCCATTGGCGCCCTGCGGCGCGGAGAGTACCTGCTTGAGAAGCGACGCCGCGTGGGCGCTGAGATCCATCGTGATGGTGAGGTTGTCTTCGCCGTCGATGCGCTGAACGATGTGGCCCTGAACATGGGCCCGAGCGCGCGTGCCATGGACCTGGAAATTTCCGTCGACGGGATCTGCATCGGCCGCTACCTGGCCGACGGCATGATCGTCGCCTCACCGACCGGCAGCACGGCCTACAACCTTTCGGCCGGCGGTCCGATCGTGGAAGCCTCGATGGACGCGCTGGTCGTCAACCCGATCTGCCCGCACACGCTGGGCGTGCGGCCATTGATTCTGGGCCCCGGCCGAGTGGTCGAACTGCGCCTGCACGAATGCGAACACGGGCGCATCACCGGCGACGGACAGGTGTCGGCCGAACTGGCCTCCGGTGACCGCATTGTCTTCCCGCGTGAACAGAGCCCGTGCTATTTCCTGCGCCTGCCCCGCCGCAACCTCTTCCAGATCATCCAGGAGAAGTTGCGTTGGGGCGGACTGCCGCGTAACCACCTCGAGCAGGGCGGCAAACGCGCCAGCGACCGCGACCAGAGCGCCAGCGACCGCGAGAATTAGGCGATGCTCTGCGAGCTGCACCTGCGCAATCTTGCGGTGGCCGAAGACGTCTCCTTTGAACTCGGTCCCGGCCTGAATGTGCTGTCGGGTTCAACCGGCGCCGGCAAGTCACTGATCACCGAGGCCATGCGCTGGCTGCGCGGTGAGCCGATCGATCGTGGTGTGCTGCGCGCCGGCGCGGACAGCGCGAGCGCCGAAGCGACCTTCGACCTGCACACAAGACCCGAACTGATCGAGCAGTTACGCGAACGCGCGGTCGAGCTGGCCGATGACGGTATGCTGCGCCTGCGGCGCGAGCTGGTTGCCGGTGGTCGCTCGCGTGCCTGGGTCGACGGGCGCCTGGCCTCGGCAGCACTGCTGCAGGCCATCGGATCGATCCTGGTCCAGTCCCAACAGCAACACTTGCAGCTCGGCCTGCTCGAGCCGCGCCGCCATGTCGACACGCTCGACTCACTCGGCGTTGCCGAGGATCTGGTGCGCGAGTGGGCCGATGCACGCGCGCAGTTCCTCGAGGCCGGTCAGGCGCTCGCGCGCTGGACCGAGGAGCGGGCGCGCCTGCTCGAGCAACGCGAGGCGATCGAGTTCCAGTGGCGCGACCTCGACGCTGCCGGACTGCAGGCTGGCGAACTCGACGGACTGCGCCGCAAGGTCAGTGTGATGGAGGGCGGTGCGCGCCTGCTCGAACTGGCGGCCACGGCCCGCGCCCAGCTCGAAGACGATCCGCGAGGTGCGGCGCCGGCGCTGGCGGCAGCCCTCGGTCAGCTGCGCAAGGCACCCGATGGCGTGCCCGAACTCGATCAGGCGCTGGAGTCGGTGACAGGAGCGGTGGAGCTGGTGAGCGAGGCCATCGCCGCGCTCGAACAGATTCTCGATGGGGCTGAACTGGAGCCCGCGGCCTTCGAACAGGCGCAGGAGCGACTGGCTCTGCTGACCGGTCTTGCGCGCCGCTACGCGCGCAGCGAAGACGAACTGATCGCGATGCGGGACCGCCTGCGCGAGCAGCTCGACGGTCTTGGCAGCGGCGACGAGGTGCCGCCAGCATTGCTGCAGGCGCGTGCCGACGCGGCCGCGCGAGTGAACACTGCCGGCAAGGCCCTGCACAAGGAACGCAAGAGAGTCGCGCGTTCCGCGGCCCGTGATGCCACGCCATTGCTGGCCGAACTGGGCATGCAGGGCGCTGCACTTTCCTTCGACTTCATGCCGGAGGCCAATGCCGACGGTCCCGTGCGCATCGACGGTCGCCAGGTCACGGCCCTGGCCGCAGGCCCGGCGGAAGTCACGCTGCTGGTGCGCACCAACCCGGGCGAGAACCCCACGCCGGTGCACCGCGGCGCGAGTGGAGGCGAACTCTCCAGGATCGCCCTGGTGTTGCGCAGCCTGGCGCTGCGTGGGCAGGCGCCGGCGCTGCTCCTTCTGGACGAGGTCGACGCAGGCGTGGGCGCCGACCTGGCTGCTCCCATCGCGCGACGTCTGGCGGCCCTGGCCGAGGCCGGACAACTGCTGGTCATCACGCACCAGGCGCAGATCGCCGCCGGCGCGGACCGTCATCTGGTGGCCCTCAAGGAGACGGGCGAGCAGCGCGCGTCCAGCGCGGTACACCGGCTCGACCGTGAAGGTCGCATAGAGGAGCTCTCGCGCATGGTGGGGGCCGGCACGGCGCGTTCACGCAAGCTGGTCGAAGAGATGCTCGAAGCAGGCGGCAAGGCATGAGCCGTTCGCGGCCACGCCTGCTCGTCCTCGACAACCGGGACAGTTTCACCTTCAACGTGGTGCAGGCCCTGCGCCAGGCCGGCGCAGCGACGGGTGTCGTCGATTCCAGGGCCATGGATCCGGCTGATTTCGTTCGACTGGACATCGACGGCCTGGTGATTTCACCTGGGCCGGGTCGGCCGCAGCAGGCTGGCTATTCCCTGCAGGCGCTCGAGTACTTCGCCCCGAGGCTTCCCGTGCTTGGTGTTTGCCTGGGTCACCAGTGCCTGGCCGAGGCCAGGGGCGCGCGTCTGGTCGAAGCTGACCGGATCCTGCACGGCAAGAGCTCGATCGTGCAGCATGACGGTGCGGGGCTGTTCGCAGGTCTGCCGCCCGAGCTCGAGGCCATGCGTTACCACTCGTTGCTCGTGCATCCCGATTCACTCGGCCCGTCGCTGGAGTGCACGGCCTGGACTGCGCAGGGTGAGGTAATGGGGCTGCGCTGCAAACGCACGGGTGCGGAGGGCCTGCAGTTCCATCCCGAGTCAGTCATTGGCGATGCCGGCGCCGGACTCTTCGCGGCCTTCGTCCAGCGCTGCGCCGGGCAGCCGGCTGAGATGCAAGGAACAGCATGAGGGTACGCTGGGAAGTCTCTGAAAAGGCGTGGCTTGAGCAGTTCAGTGCTGCGCGGGATCTGGCCGTGGACTACCTGCTCCTGGACCTGGGTCAGCGGGTCGAGCGCCCGTGGCTGGATGAGGCCCGCGAACGGGTCGAGCTGATCGGGTACTGCGCGACGGCAGCCAGCACCGACACCTTGGAACGCGCGCTCGAGCTCGATGTCGACTTCTTCTGCATGAGCGCTGACGGCGGCGAACTGGACACACGGCGCCTGCCCCTGAGACTGATCATCGAACAGCAGCACGAAGCCGATGCCAGCCAGCCTGCAGGCGCAGCCTGGGCGCGTCGCCTGCGCGGCTGGGAAGCGGCCGACCGGGCCGGGCTCGAGAGCCAGGCCCGTGCCGGGCGGGTCTTCCTGGCCGGCCACGAGCGACTTCCCGAAGCCTCGATCCTGCAGCAGATCGGGCCCTTCGCGGTGGCCGTGCCCGATCGCGTCACGGCGGAGGAACTCGCCCGCTACATTGCGGTTTGAAGCCTTGCGCGTGCCATTGCGGCCGCGCTGGCCTTCTGCCATATTGAGCGCTCACCGCAACCCGGTGCCGGTGCGCCCGTAGCTCAGCTGGATAGAGCGTCTGCCTCCGGAGCAGAAGGTCACAGGTTCGAATCCTGTCGGGCGTACCAATTTCACCTCGCACATAGCTGCCGCCCGGGTATCGGTAACGAGGGAGTCCTTCTTGAAGCTCATCCTCAACCTCCTGCTACTGCTCGTTGCCTTCACGCTGGTTCGGCGCGCCCTGGGCCGCTTCTTCGGTACCGCCGCAACGACACCGCCGCCGGAGCCGCCCCGGCAACCACCGCAATCGCAGTCTGACCGGCACCCGGCCATCGACGAGAACGCGGTCATCGAGGATGCCGAGTTTGAGGAGCTTGACTGACTCCCGTCGCCGGCGTCGTCCGGACATCCGCGAGCGCAGTCGCTTCGGTCGTGGCGGCAAGGGCAACCGCGACCTGATGCGCTTCCGGCGCAACCGTGAATTGCTGGCGCGTGAGGTCACCACCCTGATCCTGTGGATTGCGGTGGCGGTGATGCTGCTCAATCTCGCGAGCACGCTGCGCGATGTCGCCGGCACACACCTGGCGCAACGCAGCGCCCTCCTGAGGAATTCCCTGCCCTTGCTGCCGCTGCTCGCGGCAGTCTTGTGTGTTTGGCGGGCGCGCCTGAATTTCACCGAGATCCGGGAGATCAGGGCCGAGCAGGCCGAGGTCAAGCGGCGCCTGGCCCAGGCCGACGACCCGGACGAGGACGACACGCCTGAGAGATCTTGAGCGCCACGGGTGGATACCGGGCGGCCAAGCGACTACAATTGACCGTCAAGCGAGGGCTCGACCCCTGACCCGGCAACGCTGCCCACCTGCCCGCACCGGAGTGCTCCTTAAATGTCCCTGGAACAGAAGCTTGTCGATCGCAGCGCGCGACTCGGCGTGATCGGACTCGGCTACGTAGGCCTGCCCCTGGCGATAGAATTCGCGCGGGCCGGCTTCGAGGTCGTCGGCATCGACATCGATCAGTCGAAGGTCGACATGCTGGGACGTGGCGAGTCGTATATCAAAGACGTGCCAGCCGAGCACTTGGCTGAGGCCATAAACAGCGGGAAATTCCGCGCCACTACGGACTTCAGCGCCCTGGCCGAGGTCGACACGATCGACATCTGCGTGCCGACTCCGCTGTCCAAGACGCGCGACCCGGACATCAGCTATATCGACGCTGCGGCCGAGGAAATCTGTCGCTACCAGCAGCCGGGTCAGCTCATCGTGCTCGAGAGCACGACCTATCCCGGCACGACCGAGGAAGTCATTCTGCCGCGCCTCTCCGCGAACGGAGCGGTGGCGGGCAAGGACTTCTATCTCGCCTTCTCGCCCGAGCGTGTTGATCCCGGTAACCAGGACTTCAACACCAAAAACATTCCCAAGGTCGTCGGCGGTGTGACGCCCGAGTGCACGCGCATGGCCAAGTTGCTCTACGAGCAGACGCTGACCACGGTGGTGCCGGTATCCAGCGCGGCAGTCGCGGAGACCGTGAAGCTGCTCGAGAACACATTCCGCAGCGTGAACATCGGCCTGGTGAACGAGATCGCGCAGCTCTGCCAGAAGATGGACATCGACGTCTGGGAAGTGATCCGCGCGGCGGCCACCAAGCCCTTTGGCTTCATGCCCTTCTTCCCGGGCCCTGGACTGGGTGGGCACTGCATCCCTATCGATCCCTTCTACCTGAGCTGGAAGGCGCGGGCCAGCGGCTTCGAGGCACGCTTCATCGAGCTGGCCGGTGTGGTCAACGGTGGCATGCCTGCATTCGTGGTCGATCTCGTGGCGCGCGCGCTGAATGATCTCGGCAAGTCCGTGCGTGGCAGCCGCATCCTCATCTGTGGCATCGCCTACAAGAAGAACATCGACGACGTGCGCGAATCGCCGGCCCTGGACATCCTCTCGCTGCTCGAAGAGCGTGGGGGGGAGTTGAGCTGGTTTGATCCCTGGGTCGATTCGCTGCGTGACTACGAACAGGTATCGCGCGTTGAAGACCTCTCGCCCGCCACGCTCGCTGAGTTCGATTGCGCGGTCATCGTGACCGCGCACGAGAACGTGGACTACGGCGTGCTGGTCGAGCACCTGCCGCGCATCGTTGACACACGTGACGCCCTGAACGGCATCAAGTCTGACAAGATCATCCGCCTATAGGCACCCGACCCCGAACGCCCGGAGCAAGAACAACCATGGCCAGAATCCTCGTCACCGGCGGCGCCGGTTTCATCGGTTCGCACATTGGTGCGGCCCTCGTTGCACAGGGCGATCATGTTCGCGTGCTGGATGACCTGAGTACAGGGTACGAGCGTAACGTCGAAGCCATCGGCACCGGTGTGGACTTCGTGAAGGGCAGCGTGACCGACCCGGCGACCGTTGCCGCCGCTGTCGAAGGTTGTGACTACGTGTACCACGAGGCCGCGCTGGCCTCGGTGCCACGCAGCGTCGCGCACCCGGATGCTTCCAACGAGGCCAATGTCACCGGAACCTTGAACGTGCTCATGGCCGCCCGTGATGCCGGAGTCAAGCGACTGGTCTACGCCGCCTCGAGCTCGGCCTACGGGGACACAGAGGTCCTGCCCAAAGTCGAGAACATGCCGGTGCGTCCGAAGTCACCCTACGCGGTGGCCAAGCTGGCTGGCGAGCACTACGTGAGCGCCTTCGCCGAGTGCTACGGCATGCAGACACTGAGCATCCGCTACTTCAACGTATTCGGTCCGCGCCAGGATCCGAAGGGCGCCTATGCCGCGGTGATCCCGCTCTTTGCCGACGCCCTGCTGGCCGGCAAGGCGCCCCTGATCCACGGTGACGGTGAGCAATCGCGTGACTTCACCTACATCGACAACGTGGTCTCGGCCAACCTCAAGGCGCTGCAGGTCGACAAGCTGTCTGGCGAAGTGGTCAACGTGGCGCTCGGCCAACGCACCAGCCTCAATGAACTCTACGCCATGCTGCAGCGGATCATCGGCAGCGACGTCGCCGCGCAGTACGGCCCCGAGCGCGAGGGCGATGTGAAGCACAGCGAGGCTTCGATCGAGCGGGCGCAGAAGCTGCTCGGTTACGAGACGCTCGTGCAGGTAGAGGAAGGCATGCGCCGTACCGTCGAGTGGTACAAGTCCAGCCGGGTCAGCTAGGCGCTCGACGCGGCCGGGCCAGCATGGCTCGCGTTCGCGTCGGTCGATTCAGCTCTTGCTGGCCGCTTCCTCGCGCACCTCGCTCCAGCGCAGGCTCCTGCGCGCGAAGAGCGTGACCACCAGTCCCAGGAACACTGCGTACCAGAGCGTGGCCGCCCGCACCAGCAGGGTGGCCGGCAGGGCGATCATGCCGCTCACGTGCACGCGTTCGAGCAGCGTCTTCAGGGCGAGTTCGGTGCCGCCCAGTCCGCCCGGCAGGAAGGTCAGGTTGCCCAGCAGTGTGGAGGCGGCGTAGATCCAGGTGGCGTCGCCGATGCTCAGTTCGGCGCCCAGCCCGCGGCAGATCAGCCACAGGCCCAGACACTCGGCCCACCATGCCAGCAGACTCAGGGCGAGGTTGATCGCCAGGCTGCGCGGGCGCAGGAGCACGGCGTGCGCCTCGACCAGTTCCTCGATGCGCTCGCGTCGACGCCGCAGGAAAGCGACACGCGTTAGCAGCCCCAGGAGGGGCCCTCGCGTGCGCGGGGCCGCAAGCAGTGCACCCATCCATATCAGCGCCGCTGCGGCGACGAGGACGCCTACCACGCGCGGCAGGCCCCAGACGGAATGGGCCGCGCAGAGCGCGAGCAGGGCCAGGCCATCGGTGGCACGTTCCAGCACCAGCGGCGGCACGCTGCGCGCGGGACCGATCCCGTGCAGCCGCCGCAGGAAGACCAGCTTGTAGAGTTCGCCCATACGGGCCGGGGTCACGACCATCGACAGGCAGGCGAAGTAGATCTTCGCGCTCGATGCACGGTCGATGTGGATGTCAGAGTCCTGCAGCAGGCGGTCCCACTTGAGGAAGCGAATCGCGTAGTTCAGGCTCGAGAGCGCGATCACCGCGGGCGCGAGCCAGACCGGTAACGCGGCAAAGGCGGCGCTGAGATCCTCGCGTACGAAGATGACCGAGACGGCGACCACGGCAGCGGCCAGCAGGGCGAGGTAGAGAAAGAGGTGGCGTACGATCCAGCGCTGCCAGGCGGGACGCGCAGTCTCTGTGTTGGTCATGGTGTGATAGGGGTCATGAGTGGGTAGGGGCCGGGCAAATGGAGGCGATGGTCCAACGGGACTGTGGGCGAGGCGCACCCTGCGTGGTTCGGGGGCACCCTAGTGGATCCACGCCGTGATGGCGACTGCCGGCTGAGGCGGCGTCGCCCTGGCCACGCAGCGAGTGGAAAATTCTCCACAGGCCGGCCATTGCCTCGGCTTCGGTCCGGCCGTAGAATCCCCGCTCCCGGGACCCGACTGGTCCCGTCTTCCTGATCTCCGGACAGAGCGAGAGCCCCTTGAAGCAACTGGCCTGCCTCCTTGTCATGATCCTGCTTGCCAACCCGGCCTCGGCGACGCGGCTGCAGGTGCGCACCGACGTGACCCGCGCGCAGATCACCTTCCAGAACGGGCGCTACGCGGTCAGCGGGCAGGCTCCGTTTACGACGGATCTGCCGGCGGGGCGCTACGAACTCTCGATCGCGGTCGGGGGTCGACGCCTGGGTGGTTACCTCGTTGATGTCGATGGCGGCGTACACCTGAGGGGCGGGCGTGGCACCCGCACTCTTTCATCGGCGATCCTGCCCGGCAGCGGTCAGTGGCGCGACGATGGCTGGTGGTCGGGGGTGACCGTCGGCGGCAGCATGGCTTCCCTGCTCGGTCGCGCCGTCTATCTCAATGCCCGGGCCGGGAACCTGCGCGAGCAGTTCGAGGGCGCCGGGGTCCCACCCTCAGATGGGCTGGTGCGGATTGGGCATGACCTCAGCGTGCACGAGGCCTCGCGCGACGACTACCTGATTCTGGCTGGGGCCTTCTACGCCGGCAACGTGGCTGACGCACTCGTACGCAGGGGCTCGATACGTTTCCGGGAGGCTGGCCCGGGTGTGGTCACGGCCAGCTACGCCCCGACGGGCGTTGGCCAGACGATGCTGCTGTCGCTGCTCTGGCCGGGTCTGGGCCAAACGCGGCAGGGGGCCATCGGCAGGGCCAGGCTCTGGAACCTCGCCATGCTGGGTACCGCCTTTTTCTGGGGCGAGGCCAGGAACAACGTCGAGAAAGCCCGGTCGGACCTGAATTTCTTTCGTGACACGAATTCCAGCTCCGATACGGGTTACTTCGAGACCCTCGCCCGCCTGGAATCAGACGTGAACGACGAGGAAGCGTTGGCGCGTACGGCCGGTTATATCGGTGTGGTCCTGTGGGCCTACAACATCGTCGACGCGGCCCTGGTGACCCGACGTTCGGTCGCAGATTCGGGAGATATGGTGAGGAACGACACGGCAGATGAAGGCTGGACTCTCCGTGCTGCTCCCTTCGGCTCCGGCGCAAGTGCGGTCCTCAGTAGAAAGTTCTGAATCTTTGTCAATTTTTGTCGGATGCTTTGCGGGATCGTATTGTTTTCGTACCTCTAATTAGGCTATCATTTGACCTGCTGGAGACTCGGGGGTCTCCATGAGTGACGGGTTGCAGGACGGTCCCCTTGCAACCAGCCACCAAGTTTTCGTGCCCCCCACACCCCCCCGGCACGATGACTGCATCCCGCGTTGTGGACTGACACCGACAACCTGTGGAGGCCCTTGGGGCATGACTCCAGAATTGCTTGCGAGTTCGGCAGCGCGCGTGTTGCCGATTTCACGTTACCAGCCGCCGAGGGTGAGAACCCTCGATGGTGTGTCCCTGCTCTACGCTGATGTGCCGGAGTGGAAGCGTTCGTTGAAGCGCGTCATCGACATCTTCGTTGCTGCTCTGGGTCTGGTTTGCTTTGCGGCACTGTTGCCGCTGCTGGCCGTGATCATCAGGCTCGATTCCCGTGGTCCGACCTTCTACTCGCAGACGCGTGTCGGGATCAACCGTCGCGCCAGCGAGAGACGTTCGGGTCGAGACGCCACGGAGCGTAATCGACGTAGCCGTGACCGGCGTAAAATCCTTTCACACGGGTCCCCGTTCTCCATCCACAAACTGCGTACGATGTACGTGGATGCGGAGAGTGACGGGGCGAAGTGGGCCAGCAAGGGCGATTCGCGTATCACGCGCGTTGGCTACTGGTTGCGCTTGACCCGCCTGGACGAATGTCCGCAGTTTCTGAACGTCCTCAGGGGCGAAATGAGCCTTGTGGGCCCGCGTCCGGAACGTCCGCCCTTCATCGAGTTGCTCAGCGACGAAGTGCCAGGCTATCTCGATCGCCTGCGCTTCAAGCCCGGTATCACCGGCTTGGCCCAGGTCGAGTTGGGATATGACACCGACGTTGACAGCGTCGGCAACAAGGTTGCCTGTGATGTGGACTACATCACCAACTTCGGTCTGGGTCGCGACGTCTCGATCATCTGCCGCACCGCCCGCGTGGTGGTCACCGGACGGGGTGCGTTCTAGCGCTTCCTTCCAGAATCTTCGGGTTCCGAATGCGCCCGTCTCCACAGGAGGCGGGTGTTTTCGCGCAAAAGGGGCATGCATCTTGATGCCTGACAGCCGTCCGCAAGCCCGATTCCCGAGCCCGCGATGGCCGCCGCATGCCCCGATTCTCGACAGACATCCTCTATGGGCTCGGTGTGGCCTCCGTGGGCCTGTTGGCGCTGTGGGTCCCGCCATTTGCTCTGGTGCTCGCGGGCGCCGTTCTGGGCCTCGTATTGCACATTATGCGTCGTCGGCGGGACAAGTCTTCCGTCGCCGTGCGCACCGCACGCAGGCCCCTGGTCGAGGCGCTCTGGGCACATTCGGGCGACGATGCTGATCCCGGTCGCCTGACTTCGGCCGTGGGGCGCCTGCTGCGCGACGAGTCGCTCGCTGATGCAGTAGTCCTGGTTGCCTACGAAACTGGCACCGACCAGCTCAGCGGCCACCTCAGCCACGCCGGAGGTATTGCCCCGGTTTCGCTCGCCGTCGCGGGTGCGAATGGCCTTCTGGGAGCGACGCTGCGCATGGGGCGCCCGTTGACCTCCGATGCTTCGGGGCAGCCCGTGGAGGCTGCTCTGGGTGCCGGTGTGGCCGAAGACTCCGCCTGGGTAGCCCTGCCGCTGCTCGACCCGGCTCCGCTGGCCGCATGCCTCGACGGAGGACACCTGCACGCCGAGAGCTGTGCCTGGCGCGAGCCATCCGGCAGCGACGAGGGCTCGAGCTGGCGCGGCGCCTGCGCGGGCTGCGTGCACGATCCGGTGCGCGGTCTGTTGGCCCTGCATCTCACCGGCGACAACTCGCCTGACGACCTGGCCGAGTTTCTCGAAGGTCTGGCCCGCACGCTCGGCACGATGCTCTCGATGCGCCGCCTCGGGCGCCGCCTGGAAGTGGTGGAGGCCTGGCGCGAGCAGTTGCTCGATGGCCTCCTGAACGGTCTGCTGAGCACTGACGATGAGGGCCGTGTCCGCTACATGAACCGGCGCGCACGTGAACTGTTTGCGGGTGCGTCTGTGACGGGGCGACGTCTGGACGAGATCGTGCGCCTGCCGGCTGGTCGCACGGCGGTGACGCGGGCGTTGATGGAGGGGCAGGCGACACTACGCGCCGAAGGGCTGCTGCAACGCGAAGGTGCCGAGCCCTCGAGTCTGCCGGTTCGCGTCAACCTCACACCGCTGCGCATGCCCGACAACACGATCAACGGCGCCGTCTGTGTGATCGAGGATCGCAGCGACGTGGCGCAGCTGGAAAACGAAATTCGGCACCTTGATACGCTGGCCGCGCTGGGGCGTTTTGCCAGCGGCCTCGCGCACGAGATCCGCAATCCACTCGGTGGCATCCAGGCCGGTGTGGAGTTCCTCGACCATAGTAATGAGTTCAGCGGGCCGGTGCGTGAACACCTGTCGGTGATCCAGGGCGAGGTACAGCGTGTCGATGCGATCCTGACGGATCTGCTCGAGGTGGCGCGTCCGCGCGAACTCGTGGCTGCGCCCGTCGACCCGGTGGCCCTGTGCCGCTCGGTGCTGGACGGCTTTGCGCACCTTGCCGAAAGCGTCGAAGTGCGCCTGTCACTGGATGCGCCACCGAGTTGCGAAGAAATCTGCATCGATGAACAGATGATCCGCCAGGTGCTTGTGAACCTGGTCAAGAACGCGATCGAGGCTTCGCCGCAGGGCGCCGAAGTCGAACTGATGGTGCTGCCGCTCGACCCGGCCGATGCATCGCGCGCGCGCGGCGGCTTCGTGGTCGCCGACCGCGGCACGGGCATCAGCGAAGAGGACCGGGCGCACCTCTTCGAACCCTTCTTCACACGCAAGAGCAAGGGCACGGGCCTGGGTCTCTACGTGAGCCATGGATTTGTAGAGCGCCACGGTGGGCGCCTCAAGGTAACCAGTCGCCCCGGGGGCGGTTCCAGTTTTCGTGTCGACCTTCCCCGGGTCACGGCACTCGTTGGAGGATAGTTATGCAACGTCGCATTCTCGTGGTCGATGATCAGGAATCGATCCAGTACTTCCTGCGCAAGACGCTGGAGTCCGAAGGCTACGCCGTGCAGGGTGTCGGTGATCTGGCCGAGGCGCGGGCCCACCTCGCGCGCGAGTTGCCCGACGGCATCGTGCTCGACCTCAAGCTGCCCGACGGCAGCGGCATGGAGCTGCTGGACGAGATCCGCCAGCTGGATCATTCGCCGCCGGTCATCATGATGACGGCCTTCGGCGACGTGGAGAGCTCGGTGCGGGCAATGAAGCTTGGCGCTTTCGACTACGTGAACAAGCCGATCCGCCTGGAGGAACTCGTGGCGTTGCTGGACCGGGCCATCGACGAGAAGCCGGTCTTTGCGGCGACCATCGACGGCGCGGAGTTCAGCGAACTCTTCCGCGAGATGCCGGGCATCATCCCCAGCGCTTCGCCATGCATGCACGAGGTCTACGAACTGGTGCGGCTGCTCGGCGTCAGCGGTTCATCCACGGTGTTGTTGACCGGCGAGTCCGGTGTGGGCAAGGACGTGATTGCCAACCTGGTGCACCTCAACTCGGTGCGCCGCGATCATGCCTTGCTCGAGATCAACTGCGCATCGCTGCCAGAGTCACTCCTGGAGAGCGAACTCTTCGGGCATGAAAAGGGCGCCTTTACCGATGCCATCAGTGAGAAGGTAGGCCTGCTGCAACTCGCCAATCGTGGCACCCTGTTCCTGGACGAGATCGGCGAGATGAGCCTGCCGGTGCAGGTCAAGTTGCTGCGCGTGCTGGAGAAGATGAGCTTCCGCCGTGTCGGCGGGATCAAGGACATCACCGTCGACGTGCGTATCGTCGCGGCAACCAACCGCGACCTGCGCCGCGAGGTCCAGCGCGGCACGTTCCGTGAGGACCTCTTCTACCGGCTCAACGTACTGCCGGTGGAGGTGCCGACACTGCGCGATCGGCCGGAAGACATCCCGCTGCTGGCCGACCACTTCCTGAAGATCTTCTCGCAGCGCTTTGGCAAGTCCTTCACGGGTTTGAGTGAGGCTGCAGTACGCAAGCTGCGCGACTACGGCTGGCCGGGTAACATCCGCGAGCTCAAGAACCTCATGGAGCGAGTCACGCTTCTCAAGGACGGCGACCTGCTTCAGCCCGAGCAGATTCCGCTCGGTAACACATCCGGCGACGAGACCGATGACGTCATCCGCCAGATCGAGCGGGCCATCACCGATGCCATTCCGGACGACGGCCTGGACTTCGAGGGGCTGATGCAGGATATCGAGCGCTCGCTGATCGAGAAGGCCTTCCGGGCCGCGGACGGCAACCAGTCCAGAACGGCCAAGCTGTTGCGCCTGAATCGTGATAAGTTGCGCTATCGGATGAAGAACTTCGAGCTGCTCTAGGCGCTACCCCGCGCCCGGGAGCGGCGTGGGGGAGCAATGGATCAGGTCCGGGATCGCAAGCGGTACACGAGGACCGGCGTCAGCCTGGCACTATTGCTGTTGCTCTTGCCCGCGCTGATGGCCGGCTGCGGCTACAGTTTCAAGCCGGGCCAGGTGCGCGAGGGACTGGACACCGTCGCCGTCGCCTATTTCGAGAACAACTCGACCGAACCCAATGTCGAGGTCCAGCTCACAGAGATCATCATCCAGGGTCTGATCGCCGACCGCACACTGCGCATCGCCGGCGAGGAAGTCGCCGACGCCATTCTCTACGGCACCATCCGCCGCTACACCTTCCGCGAGGCTTTTTTCGGGGCAGACCGCCAGGCCGAGGAGTACCGCATCGACATCGAAGTCGAAGTGCAGATGATCGACCGCCGCAGCGGTGAGACCGTGATCGAGCCGCAGCGCATTCAGGGTACCGGCAGCTACTACCTCGAGGACGGCGCCGAGGGCGAAGAAGACGCTCGCCGTCAGGCCGCGACCATGATCGTGCAGGGGATCATGAACCTCGTCGTGGAGGAGTGGTAGTGGCGGCAGTGGAGGTGATCAGCCCCGCGCAGTTGCGTGGCGAACTCAAGCAGGGTGACTTCGCACGTGTATACCTGTTGGCTGGACCGGATAACTTCCGCATCGAGAAAACGGCACGCTGGCTACGCGAGAAAGCACTCGAAGGCCCGATGGGCGAGTTGAACGCGGCCAGTGCCTGGGGCGATGAGACGCCGCCGGCCAGGATCGCGCAGGATGCATCCGCCTACCCGATGTTCGGCGGGCAACGCTTCCTGTGGGTCCGGCACGCCGAGGGTCTGCCCTCGGGCGAGGCCATCGAGCCGCTGCTTGCCTACCTGAAGAACCCGGTCGACTCCACGGTGCTGGTGCTGACCTCCGCCAAACTGGACAAGCGGCTCAAGCTGAGCGCGGCCTGTGCCGCTGCCGGCCGGGTGGTGGAGTTCGCTGCCCTGAATGCACAGGAACTGCAGGCGCAGGTCAGCAGCCAGGCGCGTGCGCATGACATCCAGCTGGAGGCGCAGGCCATCCAGATGCTGGTGGACCTGGTAGGCGAGGACCTTTCCGAGATCGATCAGGAGCTACAGAAGCTGGCCTTGCAGGGTGCCTCCGGACCGATCGGGGCCGAAGAAGTGCGCCAGCTGGTGGCCCGCTCGCGCGCCATCGACGGTTTCGAACTGGCCGACTCGCTCGACCAGCGGCGGCCGGAAGGGCTGCTCAGGGCCTGGACGGAGCTGCGCCGGCGTGGCGCGGATCCTTTTGGTAACGCCGCGATCCTCTCCTGGCGATTGCGTCAACTCGTTCTGCTACAAGAACTTGTGTCCGAAGGCCATCCGCCGCGCGATGCCGCCAGCCTGGCTGGACTACCGCCATGGCAGGCGCGAAAGCTGATCCCGTTGGTAGAGAGCCATACACCTGAATCACTTCAGAAAGCACTTGAAGGCTTCGTACGGGCTGACCGGCGCGCCAAATCGAGCAGTATGGGCGCCGGGATCGCCTGGGATCTGGCGATTCTGGACTGGGCGGCCGGTCATGCGACTGGTTGACGCCTCCTTCACTTGACAGCGCGGAACAACGGAATAAATTCCGGCGCATGGGGTCGCCGCGTTATCCAAGAAGACGGTGGCCGGAACTTCCGCAGAGAGGGATCTCTTATGGCTGGACCACTCAACATTGATGAAGCCACGTTCGACGCCGAGGTCAAGCAGGCCGAGGGCCTGGTAATGGTGGACTTCTGGGCGCCCTGGTGTGGACCCTGCCGCCTGATCGCGCCGGTGCTCGAGGAGCTCGCCGCCGAGCACGAGAGCACGGTCAAGATCACCAAGGTGAATGTCGACGAGAACCAGATGCTGGCCGGCCAGTACGGCATCCGCAGCATCCCGTCGCTGCTGTTCTTCAAGGACGGCCAGGTCGTGGACCAGGTTGTCGGCGCGCAGCCCAAGGACGCGTTGCAGCAGAAGATCTCGGCCCACGTGTAGGGACCGATCCGGCAATCGATCCCCGTGAGGGGTAGAGCCGAAAGGCAAGGCCCGCGGAGACGGTGATTCTCCGCGGGCCTTGTTGTTTCAGTCTAGGTTTACATAATATACATTATGCGCAGATTATGGTGGGGGCGGCCGATCTGCCGGATATGACGAGACCCCGGGATGGCTGTCCCGGGGTCTGATCGATTCTGCTCTGTGTGCCCTGGGCCGGTCTACTGGCTGAGGGCCACCAGCGTTTCCAGGCGCGCCTGGATCTCGGTGCGCACCTGCGGGTCGGCGTCGACCAGCATGGCCTCGAGGATGCTGATGGCCTCGGCACTGCGTCCGACTTCCTGCAGCACGCGGGTTTCACCGAGGACCGCCTGCACGTGCATACCGCTTTCGACTTCTGTCTGATTGCGGATCTCAGCATACGCGGCGATCGCAGCATCAAGGTCGCCACGGCTCTCCAGGGCCAGCGCCTTGCCCAACTCCGCAGCCACGGCATACTGGCCACCCTGGTCGGCTGCCAGGTACTCGTCGAAGCGTTCGATGGCGCGGTCATTCTCGGCCAGGGCCAGGTGCGCAGCGCCGGCAAAGTACAGCGTCCACTTGCCCTCCTGGCGACTGCCAAAGCGCTGCATCAGCGCGTCGGCCTCAACCAGGGCTTCACTGTAGGCGCCCTGCGAGTAACGCGCGGTGACCTTGAAGAAGGCCTGATCGGCCTGCACCGCCGTGCGCTGCTGCGACTGCGTGAAGAACACGCCCACGACGATCACCAGCGCGATCCCGACCAGGACCACGGCCACGGTCATGAAGTTGTTCTGCAGGTAGGCAGACGCGCGGGCGATAGTCTCGACGAAACTGTCGTGTCGCAGTTCTTCCTTGGTCATCCTGGCGTTCACGGTGCGTCCTCATGCTTGATCAGGGGGTATTATCTGTTGCAACAGGGATCTGGTGTTCTCTGGTGCAAGACTGCAAATCTTAGGTGCTCAGGAGCCAGGCGGCAACGCTGACCGCACGGCTGGTGAACGCAGGTCCCGGAAGTCGTCGAGCGCAGCGGGCGCCCGGCACTGTAGATCGCCGCCTGAGTGCGTCGCCCCGTGGCACCGAGCCCCCCACTCTTGGCGCCACAGTTTCCGCTGAGCGCCGTCCAGCTCGATGCTGAACTCCAAGTTCGACGACTGGCTCCGCTGCGGAACTACATGAATGCAGGAACCCGAGGACCTATGGCTTCGGGCTTTGTGTGTGCGGGTGAGAACAGGACTGGCACCTAGAGAAGGGGCCGGTCAACGAAACCGTGTTGTTTGACTTCTTCGCCGTGCGAGCCATAGCTTGGAACTCGGGCTGCTCATTGTCCGCACGGTGTTCGGCCCGGGATCGACTGCGCGAGCCACATACTAAGGAGACAGAGAACCATGCGTTTCCGTTTCGTCACCTACGGAGTCGTCGCCTGCACCGTGCTACTACTGATTTCAGGCCCCCGCACGAATGGAGCCGGGCTCGGCGAGCACCCCGTCCTGGAGGCCCTGGGCCTGTCGGCGTCCGAACTCCCGTCCGGGCTTCACCTGGTCCGGTCACCGCGGCCGCTTCCTCCGGATCTCGACATCACAGTGCACGCCCGCGAAGGTGCCCGTCGCCTGGTCTCGGCGGATTCGCGGGCGTTGAGTGAGCTGACCGCGCGTGGGTTCAACCCGATCCCGATAGAATCCCGAGCGCCGGTGCTCACACCACCGGTACGAACGTGGAGGACGATCACCGAACCCGACCCGCGCATCGAGGCTCTCGTGGCTGCGGTATCCTGGCCCTCTCTGCTGGCCAGGATCCAGCATCTCGAGAGCTTCGGTACCCGCTACGCGATCACGCCTCAGTCTGCGGCGGCAGGAGAGAGCCTCCACGCCTTTTTCCAGCGCCAGAACCTGCCGGTTGAATATCACTATTTCCAGCACGCTGGTTTGTCGATGCGTAACGTCGTGGCGACACAGATCGGCACCAGTTATCCCGACTCGATTATCGTCGTCTGCGCCCATTATGATTCAATTTCCGAGAAGCCCACGACCGAGGCTCCGGGCGCCGATGACAACGCGAGTGGCACTGCCGCAGTGCAGACCGTAGCCCAACTCCTGGCACCTCTGTCGTTCGAGTACACGATCAAATACGTCTTGTTCACCGCCGAAGAGCTGGGACTTGTGGGGAGTGCGAGATACGCGGCGGACGCCCGGCAGAACGGGTTGGTCATCGTCGGGGCGCTCAACTTCGACATGCTTGGTTTCTGGTCTCCGAAGTATGGAGGCGACTTCGATCTGGAGATCGAGTCAAACCAGGCTTCCCAGTGGCTCATGAACGCAATCACCAACGCGGCGGACCTCTACACGACAATGCCTTACCAATCGCACGTGAACGACGCCGCCTGGTGGGGCGATCATGCCTCGTTTTGGGCAGAAGGCTACGCGGCCGTGAATCACGAGGAGGCCTATGACTGGGACGACCCCGACTTCAATCCCGAGTACCACACCAGCCAGGACAAGTCGCGTCTGATCAACGAGGACTTCATGGTCGGAAACACGCAGATTGCAGTGGCCGCGGTCGCCACCCTGGCTCGCCTGCTTCCCTCCACCCCCGGCAACAAAACCTCGTTCGGCCGCTTCAGGACGCGCTTCAAGGGCAACTGAGCCTGGGGCGATCGCCTCCGGTGAATTCGCTGAGCCGTTACAGAAGCAGTAGTGGCGCCCCAGAGAGGACTCGAACCTCTGACACCAGGTTTAGGAAACCTGTGCTCTATCCACCTGAGCTACTGGGGCGCCCTGATTCGTCTATTCTTCCCCGGCCGGCAGCGGCAGGAGTGAGTGTACCCGACGCTGCCCCAACTGGCCGCGCCCGTCCAGCCCGATCAGCTCGATCACAAAGAGCATCGCCAGCACTGTAGCGCCTGCCTCCTCCACCAACTCAGCCGCCGCGCGTGCGGTGCCGCCGGTGGCCAGCAGGTCATCGACGATCAGGATGCGCTCGCCGGGCTGGATGTCCTCGGCATGCACCTCGAGCGTCGCGTTGCCGTACTCGAGCGCGTACTCGCGGCTGAGGATCTTGCGCGGCAGCTTGCCCGGCTTGCGCAGCGGCACAAAGCCGCAACCAAGTTCCATGGCCAGCGGCACGCCAAAGATAAAACCGCGACTCTCCATGCCGACTACACGGTCGATCTGCTCGCC
>Ga0164313_10000964_pt1 | contig 24600 bp, 27 predicted proteins | sample GuaBasSedimGuay4_FD_113735 | JGI IMG/M metagenome (GOLD analysis project Ga0164313, IMG submission 113735) | Subseafloor sediment microbial communities from Guaymas Basin, Gulf of California, Mexico - Guay4, Core 4569-4, 0-3 cm | ecosystem: Environmental > Aquatic > Marine > Hydrothermal vents... | reverse complement strand
GGTCACCTATTCCAGTCACTCCGTCACCTGCATTCACAGGAAAAACATCTGTACCAGATCGCTCCCAATATGGGCCTAGACCTGTTTGTCCCTCAGCTCCCTGTACTCCGGTCATACCTCTAGGGCCTTGAAGACCTAATACTCCAGTTTCACCAATATAATTTGGACCAATATCCACTCCTGTAGATCCCTGGATTCCAGTATCTCCTGTTAGGCCAGTGTCTCCCTGAATTCCCTGGATTCCTTGGATTCCAGTTTCTCCAGTAGCTCCTTGAATTCCCGTTGATCCTATAATTCCTGTATCACCTTGGATTCCGGTATCTCCTTGGATTCCAGTATTTCCTTGAATTCCCTGGATTCCTTGGACTCCTGTAGATCCCTGGATTCCAGTATCTCCTTTTGCAGCGAAAGCACCATCTATTCCAGTGACTCCTTGCTCACCACTAAGTCCCGTACTTCCTAATCCAGTATCTCCTTGCAATCCTTGAATTCCAGTTTCACCTGTGAGATTTAATTGGAATACCCAAGAACCAGCTATTTTTTTATACCATCTTCCATTATCTGAATCTATATATAAATCTGTATTTTCACCTAATCCTGAAGAGGGTACTCCACTTCCTTCATAAAAGTAGTTACCTTGGAGTCCTGTGACTCCAGTATCTCCTGTTAGGCCAGTTTCACCCTGAGTACCTGTGACTCCTTGAGAACCAACTAGTCCTGTGACTCCTTGATCTCCTACAAGTCCAGTTTCGCCCTGTGCTCCTGTTTCTCCAATAGCTCCAGTGACTCCTTGAAATCCTGTAGAACCAACTAGTCCTGTGACTCCTTGATCTCCGGTGACACCAGTATCCCCTTGGATTCCGGTATTACCCATAAAACCAGTAGAGCCTACAAGTCCCGTGACTCCTGTATCTCCTGTTAGTCCAGTCTCCCCTTGGATTCCTGTAAGTCCTCGCACACCAGTTTCACCGACAAGTCCTGTTGTCCCAACGAGACCTGTTACACCTTGGATGTATAGGCCAGTTGTTCCCTGGATTCCCGTGTTCCCCTGGAGGAGTTCACCTTGTTTTACCCAAGATCCTGATTCTTTTTGATACATATCATTAGTATCTGTGTCAATATAAAGATCACCATCGCCTCCTAGGCCTGATGAAGGAACACCACTACCAGTGTATATTTTCCCACCCGATAGGCCAGTCTCACCCTGTATTCCTGTAATTCCACTGCTACCATCTAAAGGTAGGTTAATATAATCTGCCATGATTTATCCTTTTTATTAAGCTGGTGACCAACCTACTCCAGTTACGCCCGTAATTATTCCGCCAGCTAAAGTGGCTATGAAATTACCCTCTTCTACAGTACCAGAGACTCCTGTGACACCCGAAAGTTGATAAGCTGTAGAAGAATTTATTTCTCCCAAAACATCTAGACTCACGTTTGGCCCAGTAACTCCACCAATTCCTACCATGTTGTTGTTAACTATTAACTCGGGGACTCCTGTGTAAGCAGGTGCAGTACTAGAGACCTCAAGACCTCCTAGAGTTTGAAGCAAGATTCCACCACTGCTGTTATATAAGTGGAGTTTTGAAGCCAATGTAGCTGTGGAAAAGGAGGGGCTATAGCTGGATATGTATGGGTTAACATTGTGAGTAGTCATAATAAGTTTCAGAGAAGAACCTGTATTGTCCCCTGTGTTTTTGAGGTTAAAAAGACACGTTCCTGCGGAATCTCTTTTAAGCTCAAACATTTGGTCAGCATCTCTACCTATCCAATATTGAGTATCACCATTAACAGATCTGATATCTCCAATTCCTGTAATTCCTGCATTTGCGGTGGCTGGATAAATGGGATCGGTACCTTCCCAGCTACCTCCACCGCCTGCTCCAACTCCAGTAGCTCCTTGGAGTCCCGTCTCTCCAATATCTCCAGTAGTACCTAATCCAGTTTCACCCTGGATTCCAGTAGTACCTATATCTCCAGCAATTCCCTGTACTCCCGTAGATCCTATGATTCCAGTTTCACCCTGGATGCCAGTATCTCCTTGAATCCCTTGAATTCCAGTTTCTCCAATGAGTCCTGTTATTCCCTGAATACCCTGAAGTCCTTGGACCCCAGTTTCTCCCTGTACTCCTCCGCTAGGTCCAGTAGTTCCAATAGGTCCTACTATTCCAGTATCCCCTTGGATTCCTGTGAGTCCTTGCAGACCAGTACCTCCACCAGCTATTCCAGTTACACCTTGGATTCCCGTGAGTCCTTGCAGACCTGTTCCCCCTCCAGCTATTCCAGTTACACCAGCTATTCCCGTATCACCCTGGATTCCAGTTCCGCCACTAAAACTAGGAATGTTTATTATAGTCATATTTTTATCCTTTTTTCCTTAGTTTAAATAAGGCGTTACTTACCATCCTTTGGAGCTTACGAATCCTGATACATCCAACTGGCCTGCTGTTAAAGTTATATAGGCCCTTATCTTAGTATAAAACTGTTCTCTAACATTAAAGCTCGCAGCCGAATCTCCAGTTATAGAAGTTTCTGAATCAGGTATATCGTACCAACTATCTCCAGCCACTCCTGTTGTGGCCTGCAATTTTATAGAAGCGCCCGCTAAAGAATCTGGTGTAAAAGTATGAATACCCACACCTTGGTCATAAATAGGCAATGCTGTCCCTGCTGCAGCATTAGCTGAAGAGGAAGCAATCTGAAAAGAATCATCATCTGTTTTTATTACATAATAAGTATTACCTGCAGTTGTGCCAGAAGGAGCAGTGGTATCCGTTGACAAAACTACTTTAAGTCCTGTCTTCGCTCCATGGGCCACTTCTATAAAAGTGTCGGCAGCTACAGTGACACTAGAAGCAGGAAGTGAAAAAGCACTAGGTGCTGAGTCAGTCCATGTAAAACTAGCTGCAAAACCATAAAGGTATGTGAGATTAATTTCTTCACTTGCGAAAGAGTATCCACCACCATCCAAAGTTAAAGTATCCGTAAATTGTTTCATTAATATTCTCCTATGAAGTTTTTTCTACTTTTTGCATCTCTGTGTATTGAGAGTCTTTTAAATTAATATTTCCTCGAATTGTCTCAGATTGAGCTTCCTCTTGAGGCTCATATGTGCTCTGAAACACATTTATTTTTTGGGGTGATAAAGTATTTGTAATATCAAACCCTAGAAGTTTACTAAGTTGTAATCTTCTCGAATAGGCGATGGTATCTGCTTCAGAAATCTCATGCATTACTTTCTCAACTACTTGTTGATATATTTGAGGATAGATTGCTCTCAAAGTCTCAACACCCTCATTATTCATGTGACCATTTTCCAAATCATCAAGAACAGATAATGGATTAGTAGCTGCTCCTAGATATCTTTCAAACTTGGAAAGTTCGAAATCTGAAGGAGTAAATGCCTTATCCTTTTGAAAAATATTAGTAGATGATGACCTGGGTATCTTCTGATTTAAGAAGTTTAGGGCCATAATCTTTTGCATTTTTACAGCTTCTACTGTCTTTGGAGCAAAACCTCCCATAAGGGAGAGTTGGTCATCCATTTCTTCCATAAATTTTACAGGATTAAGAGAAGCATTATCTAATCTTTCCGTGATTAACTTAAGACCTTTGCTTCTAGACTTTGGGTTATCTTTTTTATTCCTACCAAATAAATCCTGACGTAATAAAACTCCATAAGAAGCTGGGACTTTTTTACCAGCTATTGGAACTTTTGAAACAATGGCCTTAGATGCAGACATCACTTTCTTGACTACTGCTCCCTGCATTCTCTCTAATGCTGATAATACTCTCATAGAGTTGTAGGGATTCTTAGCAAGGCCATAGACGGTCGCTGCTGCTGCCATAGCTCCAGGACCGATAGAGAAATCTTTTAAAACTAGTCCTAAAGATCCAGCTAATCCTACCTCTGAAAGTCCTATCCCTTGATCGAACATCTGGCCTTTCATTTTATCTAGCTCTTGTTTCCATTTTAAATTTGTTTTTATAGTTTTTAGGTTCTGAGTAGTCGCAACCTGATCACCAATAGCTGCAAGAACAGTAGGACTTATTGTTGCTAATTCTGGTTCTGCAGAACTCCACATCTTACCCATTTCTTTTTCGTATTTAAAAACTTTATCAAAATAATCTTGAAGAATATCTTCTCTCTTTTCCCCAGAGAGTTTAGACATCTGATTAATATAAGCATTCACTTTAGTAGCAGAAATAGTATGTACTTTTTTGCCTCTGGTTGTTTTACTGTCTGCAAAAGCTTTATGAAAATCTTTTCTAGCATCCATAAACTCTGAGACAGCTTTATTGTAATCTTTCTGCATTGTCCCTAGTTTACCTTCCCAACCTTCTAAATGTTTTTTGAAAGTGTATGCAGTGTCTCTCACGACTCCTGCTGTGGCCTTGGTTCCTGGATCTGATAGAGCAGTGTCATATTTAGCTAATGCTTGAAATCTATTTTTTGTATCGTCAATTAAAGAAAATATCTCATGATTTTTAACGGGAGCTTCCCTATTCATTAGATTTCTGAAGTCATCTATGCTTTTATCAGTGATGTTCTGATATTGAGTCAATAAAGATTTATTATGTATTGGTTCATCAACTGTCATCTTAATGGCCTTCTCTTTAGCACCTCTTAACAGCATAGCAATATCAGTCACATCTCCTTGACCTCTGAAATCTTCTTTACCTAAAAGCTTTAATGCTTTATCTCTTTTTTTACCTTTATATGTAGCTTCAAAAAAACCATCAATACTATCCTCAAGAACATCTAAGTTAGCTTTCATGTCTTTAGAGAAAGATAAGACCTCATCGGGAGACATCATAGCTGCTTTTCTTATCCCTGCTTCTTTTTCCCTGAAGGGTTTAGCGAATAACTTTCTAGCAGTCTCCTCTTCTACTCCGCTGACTGCAGAAGTGATTTTAGCATATGTTTTGCCAGTCACACTTGAAACTGAATCTAAAACACCATTGGCCATATCTCTTATCACTGGAAGTGATTTTTTAGCAACTAATTCTGCTCCTTTGAAGACAGGAGGAATAGCGGCTCCAAATAAAAGTCCCTCTGTCATTGCTGGTAAAACTTCTGCTGTAAAATCAGCTTTTCCGAGAGCATCTTCCGAAACAGCATGACCTAATCCATAAAAGGCTCCTTCAATAGCTGATCCAGCGGCTTTTCCTGCTAGTTTTAGACCTTGGTGTGTACCATCTCTCACAATTAACTTAGTGACTGCTTCCCCAGCTTCACTTACGAGTTGGGGAGCATTTATATATCTTTTTGCTATTTGCTTTGCTGTAGCTCTTTTAGCTATAGCACTGGCCCCTTTTACTGCAGCTTTCCCAGCCATTTGGGCAGCTTTTGCTTGAGCACCTCCGTAAAATAGAGATCCTACTACTCCTAACACTTCCCCAGCAGTTGAAGCTATTGGGTTTCTTTCTTGAAGCTCTCGAAGAGTCTCAGGATCTGCGGCTCCTGATTTAGTCAAACCTAAATCAGATAATCCTAAAGATACTCCTCTAAGGCCACCAGCTCCAAAAGCTTCTGCAGTTCCAACTAAACCCTCATACTTCTCTTCATCTTCTCTTTTCTTACGAAAATCGTAAGGTTCTAAAGTCCAACCTGCATTAAAAGCGTCATATCCTTCGTCGCCACTAATAGTGTGATGTTTTCCGTAAGGATCTAAGACATTATATTTTTTATTTGATTCTAATGTGTACCGACCACTTGAAACTCCTTCATGGACAAGTCTATCAAGCTGCTGCTTGATTTCTTTATCAGTGTGGTCATACACAGACACCATACTTTTATTATTGTCCATAAGTTGTTACCTTTCGTTCTTGGGTTTAAAAGTCTTCATTCCTGCCAATACTTTTCTCTCCTCTCGACTTCTCAAACCTGGAGTGCTGTAAAATTTCTTAGTTTCTGGAGATTCCCAATTTACAATAGTCTGTTGTGCTCTTTGAGACACTTTATCTGAAATTGATTTTTCCAACATATCAAATTTAGCTATATTAGTTTTTTCACGACTAAAAATGTCAGTTGGGTTAGGAGATATGTCCTCTAATAATTTTTGTTCGTATTCTGAGATGTTACCACCACCAGAAACAGCAATTCTTGAAGCAGCTTTCAATTTAGCTACTAAAATCTTAGCTCTACCTATTGTAGTTAGATTGGCGTAGTTAAAAGTCTCTTTATTAATTCCTCTTAACTCATTAAGAATATTTATGGCCTCACCTTCAGCAATTTTAGCATCATTAAGTTTTTGAGCATCTTCTGGTGTTCTAGCTACTCCAATTCCTTTTACTTTCTTGCCCTCATTCTTTAAAGACTGAGCATACATGTTACTTTGAATTGTAGCGTCTATTTTACTCTTTTCTAGATCAAGTTTGGCCAGTGACTCTTGTAAATTGGCCTGGATTTCTGGTTGTTTATATTTTAGGGCCAGAACATTAATCTGTTGAGAAGTTTTGTCTAATATAAATTTACGAGTAGCTGCTTCAGCCATTTGTTCGTTATTAAACTTTGCTAACATAAAATCATAAGTAGTTCGGGCAGTTTTAGTCTTCGCTATCAACCCTTCCTTTCTCATCTGATTTCTTCTTTTTTGTTGACCTATTTCTGCATTCATTGAAGACATTAAAACATTCATAGCGGCATTTTGATTACTTCCTGATAATCCAGCACCTATTCCCGACATAACAACACCAATGTAGGCCATAGCTTTATTGTCTACTCCTGACATAAGAGTGATCTTCTCTTCCTTGGAACCTTCCGCTGCATAGTCATCTAACTCTTTTAAAGATTCAGTGTATTTTACTTGAGCGTCATCAATTCTTTTTTGAGATGTTTCTTGTGCTTCAATTCTTTTTACTTGAAGAGCATCCATGTCTTGTTGTTGTTTGTTATATAAAGCTGCTGCTTCTGCGCTGGCCTCTTCACCTAATCTTGCTGTCTCAATTTGGGCCTGTTCTAAATCTTGATAAGATTTATCTAATTTATTAGCTTCCGTTATTGCAGCCATCCCAGTTTTTTCTTGTTCTACTGGAGTAGGTGCTTTAACAGGAGGTGCAGCAAAGTCACCAGCACTAAGAGTGGTTGGTCCAGGAGTGTCCGAGGTGCCTCCTACAGCAGGAGAGGGAACACTAGCTAAAGATTCTCCAACTAAAGGCACGTCACCAATAGGTGCTGGAGCTGGAGGAGTTGAAGCTTGAGCCAATAGAGGATCAACTGACATATTAGGAGCTTCGTTAGGTAAATAGTTATTAGCTTCTAACATTTTTGACATGCCAGGAGTATTTGCGACTGTAGTACCATTTATATTAAATTGTTTAGGCATTATTTTCTCCTCGCTTCTAGGTTTTGTAGTTTTTCATTTAAATGAGCTAGACTAGCGAGTACTGTTCCAAAGCCCATTCCACTCTTCACCAACTTATTATTATCCTCGTCTTCCATTACTAATCTTTTACCTAAATCTGATTTCTCCAAATCTTGGGCCATTATCCCGATGTGAATGCCTGGAGCCGTCACATCTTTAGGTGCTTCATCTTTATATTCATAAAGTTTAGCAGATAGAGCATCTAGAAACTTCTGGACTGGTTTTCCACCATCTTTTATATTTTTTTTCATTCTTTTGTCAGACATGGCTGCTAATGAGCCTATCCCTTGCATTACACCGCCTGCTAATTTTTGACGACCTGCTGCTGCTGTGGCGAAAGCTTTTTGCTCTAGCCCTTCTTTCATTCCAAACTTTTGTAATTTAGCAGTTTGTAAATCTTTTTGTGCCTGTAGCTGAGCTTGATCAGTACTAAAACCCAACGACATATAATATTGAGTCATTTGATCTTGTTGAGCTTGTTCTTGTTGAGCCATTTGTGCTCTAGCTAATTCTGCTTGTTGTCCCATCTGTGCTTGCTGTAAAGCTGTCTGTTGTCCAAATTCAGCACCCACTAACCCTGCTTGTTGTTGTAATTGTGCTTGGGTAAGTGCTCTTTGTTGAGCCATTTCAGCACCTTGCATTCCAGCCTGCTGCTGGAAAGCTGCCTGCTGTAAAGCTTGTTGTTGTCCCATTTCAGCACCAGCTAATCCTGCTTGCTGTTGAAGTTGAGCTTGGACTTGAGCTTGTTGTGCTTGCAATCCTGATTGTTGAAGTTCTTGACCTCTCTGTGCTTGAAGCATTTGACCTAAATTTTGTTCTGCTGCCATTCTCTCTTGAAGAGCTAATGAGGCTGCTTGCTGTTGAGTTTCGGCACCCATCTGTGCTTGCTGTCTAGCTACATTTCTAGCTGCTAAAGCTGGAGAGATTCCTCTCGTTGTAGCTTGGGCTGCCATTACCGCTGCTAGGTTTCTATCTTGCGCTTTCTTTAATTCTTGTTGAGCTAAAGATGGAGCTGTCCCTGCTGCTCTGGCCTGAAGTTGGGCAGTAAGTGCTTCTTGTTGTGTTCTTAAATTTTGTTGTTGGGATAGATCGGTTTCTGCTATTTGTGCTGCTTCTGGGCCAGCAACAGTACCTATTTGTGCAGCTTGGGGAGCCGCTACAGTACCTATTTGAGCAGCGGTTGGTCCTTCTGCCCTTTCTATTTGAGTATCTTTAATAGTGGGAGCATTTCTATTTGCTAAAGCAAGTTGTTTAGCTGCTAGTTCTTTACGCCTCTTATCTGCGTAAGGGTCATCATATGCTTTTTCATCAATAGCTACATCCCCTACTCTTTGGCGTCCAGTACCTAACATCCCCATGGCTCCACCGCCACCTAATACTTTACTTCCAACTGTCTTAACGACATTACCTGCTGATTTGACAACACTTCCCATTATATACTCCTAATAAAAAATTTAACATTACGGTATTCAAATTTATGGTGCTTCAAACGAAGAGGTACATTGACTCCATCGCTTACACCCCAAATAATCTTAAACCCTTCTTGTATGGCCCTATCTATTAAAGTAGTGGCCATCAGATTAAAGACTTTAGTTCTCTCTGCTTTTCGAACTCTCGGAGATATTATTAAGTTTTCAAAAAAACAAATAGCTGAATCAGTTTTATATAAAAAGCATACAGCTACATCATCAATCACATATCCTATTTCTGGTAAGAAGATGGAATCCAAAAGTGGCATCCCATTCTCTTTAGATAATTTTATTAGGATATTACTATGCTCTTCTTTTTTGAAATCACTAATCTTCATTATAAGCTCTTCAATGATCTTAGTTTATTAAGCCCTTTCTTCACGCCTACTTCCAATGCCATATTCTGAATTGAATATGATTCACCATCAATACTGCCTGATCCATCTTGAATATCTTCTATTAAGAATTTAATGGATTGACATTTTTGGGTGCCTAAATGTACTCGGAATTGATAGACATCATCAAACTCTCCACCATACGGAGAACCCGATCCATAAGGAGAATCTGATCCATAAGTGTCATCCATAGCACTTCCCAAAACTAGAGCAGGATCAAAATAGTATAAGTCGTTTGAATAGTTTTTGTAGTCATAATATACTTTCATCTTTAACTTATGTGCTGATTTGAAATCACCTAATAAAGATGCCCTGTATACTCTTTGAAATCCCTGTAATCCAGCGATCTTTATCCAAGGAGTTTCGATGGTTAATTTATAAGCAATATCATCATCATAAAAAGTACCAGCAGTTTCTCGGTAGGCAGCTCCATTGGTTTTTAGGTATAGATAGCTATTGTTCCATAAAATAGAATCAACGGATGCTTGGTTAGTAAAAGTACTCCACTGATTAAAATAGTAGTTGTAGACAAGAGTAGTGCCTTCGCTAGTCGTAAATCGTACTTCATTGAAATCCTCCACCAATCTTGTCGATGTTATAGTGTTAGAATTGAAAGCTTCTACTGGAGCACCTATGTATGTAATCTGCAGTTCTCTATTTAAAAGATAGATACCTTTTATAGTCTTGAACATTAACCCTTGAGGAGTCAGTGCTAGAGAGTTTAGATTCGTACATCCAACATCTGTAGTGATTAAATCAGGGTTCGAGTAATCAGAATTGTCGCCACTATTAGTAGGCCCATCTCCCAGCAATCCATAAATATTATCTCTCTTAAAGATTATAAGTTTATCGTCTAAAGAAGCTAATGCTGTTATCTCTCCACCCTTTGGATCTACTCTTAAAATAAGAGCATCATTAAAAGAGAGACCATCTCCTGAAAAGTATTCTTTTGAGTACCAGATGAGGTTAGGTTCTTCTAGGCCAGCTAGGAATAATCTATTTTTATGTACTTGGGCAGCGGCTGCAGTAGGTGGGGAGATATTATCTAAAACACCACCAGTTGTATAAAGTATCTCATTACCAGTGATGGAAGCGTCTGCTAGAGTATCTACAAAAGTCACACTATCTGCAGTTGGATCATTGTAAGTAGGTGCAGAAGCTGAAGACACTTTATAATAGATAGTGCCTGCGTCTTCTGTTCTATATACAGCTAAGATTACTTCAGATCGAGGTGAGCTTTTTAGAGTCACTCTTAAAGTAGGTATAACAATATCTACTCCTCCAGTACCTCCACTTTCAGTATATGACTTTGCAATAGATGGAGCACTCCTATGGAGTTGTCCTTTATTGTCTAACCATTCATAGACTACTGAATACTGATAAGTACCATCAGCCACACTTCCAGTTGCTGCGGAAGAAGCTGCTGTTACTCCTTCAGGATATAATAGAAATCCTGATTCAGTTACAGATACACTGTCATAAGAGTAAAGTAATCCACCAACAATGCTGAGGTTATTCCCTATGTTATGAGAGCGATATGCATTACTTGATGAGAAATCTAATTCTATTTTAGATACTCCCAATAAAGAATAGGATACCTGATTCTCAACAGAGTATTTTCCTTTAATAGAAGCAGCAAATAAGAATTTATTAGGATCAGATAAGACATCTACTTCAGTCAACATAGGGCGTGTTGCTTGCTGTCCTGCCACACCTGGATTGATTTTAGATACTGGTACACCCTTTTGGTTTAGAGTAAAGATCGTAGGCTGGAGAGAAGATTCATGTATCACATTCACGTAAGGTCTCGAATCATGTATGAAAGCTTCACTGGCCAGACCTACCGATCTCTTGAAAACAACAGCAGTTGATTTGGAGGACGCTAAATCAATAGTTGCTGTTTTTATAAAAGTGTCTTCTGGATTGGGAGTGTCTTCAACAGTATAAAACCATCTTACTGTGCCAGAGGCATAAGTGGTAATATTTCCTGTAGCTCCTAAACATCCTGTTATTGAAGATACGGCACCAGTTGCTGAATCTAAGACTGTAGATGCTACTATTTCTGTAAAGTTTCTATCTACTATTGTTGTCTTTAATCCATTAGTGCTTGAGTGCCATGCTATCCCTATATAATCTGTTGTTGCTGTTGAGAATGTGGTTAGATTTAGAGCATTAGTTGGATCTTCAGCTATTGTTGTAATTACTGGATATCCTAAAAGTGCAGTTCCTTCTACTCCTTCCGCTGTCATATAAAAGTATTTTATAACATTAGAAGTATCTTTATATGCGATTATAGCAGCGTTACCTAGTTTCTTTACGCCATAAATATGGTCAGCATGGGAATCATTTTTTAATGCTGTTTGAGAACCTAGAGTAGTTGGATCAGCAGTAGATATTCTTCTATAGTCTAAGTTCCCTGCATCCATAAAGAATATATATAGGTATTGGCCAAGGGCCAGGACCTTTGGAGTATCTGCTGAATTATTGATTAAAGTGTTCGCAACATAAATAGCGTCAGTGTCATTATCTGAAACATGGTATCTTACTCCACCACTTGAGTCTTCCCAAGCAAACACAGCAATACCAGCGTTGAATGCTGAGACTGGTTGAGTCTGTTCTACATTGTTTCTGATGACTTCTTCTCTATCTACTTTAAGGGCAACTAAATCACCTTTGTCTATCCACTCATCATTGTTAGAGGAGTAAGAATAAACTGTATCATCATCATACATGATGAGTTCATCGAAGAATTTACCCAGGCCTTTTCCACTGGAAATGGTCGAAGTAGATCCAGCAATTTCTTGAGATAAAATTGAATACCCTAACCTCTTCTTAATCTCACCACCTTTGTTGAATACTCCATTTTCAAGAGTCAGCAATTTAGTAGTGATCTTAGCATTAGTTTTTGTATCAATTCCTTCAGCGAAGTTTATGAATATGTTTTGTTTTTGCAGGGCCATCTGTTCTCCCTAAAGTTCGTAAACTTGTAATGAGCAGTAGTATACTAAAGTAGTAGTGCCCGATAATGCTAGAGCTTGAGCTTTGTAAGTATAAGTTCCAGCGGTAGGAGTATCTATAGAAGTCATGCCTGGAGGGAATCGAGTAATCATACTTGTAGCTCCAGCGGCCCTAGTATAGATAGGGTACTTGCTTAAAACGGAACCACCCCTCAGAATCTGGACACGTCCTTCTGCTGTATCAGTACCGCTTTGAATACCAAGATAAGAGTTTGTTGTTCCTGACGCAGCTAAGACAACCATGACTGGTCTGCCAGTTGTAGTGATAGTCACACTAAGATTTGTCACATCAACAAAAGTCGCTGATGTTGTAGAAAAAGCACCCGACACTGTAGATATCTGTTGGCCTACTGCTTCAATTTTAGCTCTAGTAACAGCGTTTGCTGCTATTTGAGCAGTATCTACTGCTAGGTTTCCAATTTTAGTATTAGTAACAGCTCCAGTATTAATCTTACCTTCGGTGACTGCTAGATTATCTATCTTAGCTGTTTCAACTGCTAGATTATCTATCTTTGCAGTTTCAACCGCTAGAGCACCAAGCTTATTTACTGTAACTGCTCCTGTATTAATTTTACCTTCAGTGACTCCAAGATTGTCTATCTTTGCAGTTTCAACTGCCAACGCTCCAATTTTATTTACAGTGACAGCACCTGTTCCAATTTTAGCTTCTACAATTGAGCCACCTAATATAGATGATGGGTGTAAAGTAGCTGGAGAAACACCTTCTACTCCATCAGATGGAGTAGTGTCTGCAGTGACTAACTGGAGCACTGTAGCTGATTCTCTGTGGAGTCTAATATTATCAGCAGCAGAGACATCTGCTCCAACAACTCCTTGGTTCTTTAAATTAAGATTGCCTGTAACATTGAATGTCCCAGATAAAGTATTAGTCCCAGAGTGAGTGTTGCCGCCAGAGAAAGTAATATCTCCTGATTGTGTGTTATTTCCCCCAATAGTTGGAGTTCCAGTATAGCTGTGGTTACCACCAATATTAGGAGTGCCACTATAACTAAAATTACCAATGAGATTGGGGGTGCCAAAGAAAGTGATATCATCATTAAAAGTCACTCCTTGAGTAAATGTTGGAGTACCCGTAAATTCCTGATCTCCTGAAGCATCAAAATCAATATGGCCAATCACCAGGCCTGCTGCATTTGCCGCACTATCTAAGAATGAATACTTTTTAGTGACATCACTATAATTCACTACCGCAGCAGTTGAGCCATAGTCTCCACCAATACCAGTAGAGGAAGAAACATCAAGTGCTCCACCTGTTGTGAATCTAATATTGTTACCATCGCCATCATTGTAATAAAGATCTTTTTCTACAACTTGTAGAGATCTTAAGGTAGCTGTGGCTGATGATAGAGCATTAAATTCTAACTCATCAATATCGGTGAGGTTGTTATCATTTAATGATAAATCAGCATTAATGTTTAGACCTGAAGTGGTAATCTTCTTTCCACTACCAGTACTGTGATCATGCTCATCTATCGTTTCAAAAGCTGTATTTATATTAGTGGCCCAAGTAGGTCCTGTTGTAGAAGAGACACCTGGTAGCTCTAATGACATATATGTTGTTGTAGACATTTAATCTCCTTAAAATACCCAAATACTTATTGTTGCTACATTTGATGCTTGCAGAGCCAATATTCTGCCCCTGAAATTAGTATCTTCATCAAATACTGTTGTGTTAGCAGAAGCTCTTACTACTATAAAACCTTGATACCTTCTACCTAAACCATGGTTAACATTTATGGTTGTGGTAGAGACATCTATATTTCTTATTAATCTGCCGTCCAGAATTGGTTTATCCTGTATAAACTCCAGCAGCTTTTCTGGATCTTTATAACTTTTCATTTAAAACCTCAGCTCTGCATAATCAGTGTTGTTATTGTTAACATCAGTGATTACTTCCGAGAATCCAGCATCTCTATTTTGGGCTGCTTCCTCTATTCTTCGTTGCATCTCTTTTTTAGCAAGGGCCAGGGCTGTTATATCTGATTCTTCTTTTACTCTCATTTTAATTGCAGTATCAATTACTACAAATTCTTCAAAACCATTTATCCCATCAAAGGTGTCTCCAGATGCGGAGAGTTCTACTGATGAGGGTATATACCAAAGCTGAGAATCATAAGTAGCTGTAGGCTTTGGCATTAAAACTAGGTTAGACCCCATTAGTCTGTATCGACCATAGGAGGCATTAGACCAACTAGTGTTCTGATAAAGATTCCTATCAGCAAAGCTAAAGGGTCTTATTGAATCCCAATCAGTTGAAGTAATCTTCATATCCAATCCTCTCATTTTATAAAAATCTGAGGGAAGAGCATAAGAGTCTACGTTAGCTGAAGTTGAGAATGTATATGATGATAAATAGTAGTCTGTGTCGTAGCACTGAATTAATAGGTCGTGCAGTTCATGGATTGAGGAATTAATTAATCCTGTCAATTCAGAAGCGGATATGAAGTTACTATTCTCCATGTCAGCACGTTGACGACATCTTGTTTTTAGTTGTGTTAGTGTAACTGACATTAAATATCCTCAATAAAAAGGTGGGGGATTTCTCCCCCACTCATTTAGTAATCTGATTTTTCTTCGTCTTCTTTCATGTCTTCTCGATAGTCTAAGTGCATATCAATTAGAGCACACATAGATTCGACCAACATTTCTTTGTCGTCAGATTTGATGGCATTTAACACTTCTTCGCCTGCTGAAAGCAAGGCCAGTTTGTTGTCGGTCATCTCATCTTTCTGAACCATTTTGTCTGCGCCTTTTCCAGACGCAATAATAATTGCGATCTTCTTTCGAGCATCATCTCGTAAAAGCATAAAAACTCCTTTAGTTATTTTAACTATTCGCTAGCTTGTCCAACGGTAGAGTTTCTAAGGATGAGACTGAAATGCAAAAGAACTGTCTGAGCAGGGTCCGTGTCAGATCCTGACCCATCCAAACATTGGATGTATACAATAGCACCACTTCCAGTTTTAATATCTGTTTGAGGTGTTGCTGAGTTTACTTGAACACTGTAGATACCTGATGCAGTTGTGCCGCTGAAGAAAGCGTGAAAACCTAAGAGTCTGTTGTAAGGATCTTCTAATTTAATAGTATAAGCACCAGTACCAGTTCTAGTAACACTTGTTAAACCTAAACCTAGAGTAGTACCCACGGCACCAGTTGCTCCAATAACGAGATTCCCTTCCAGATACTTTACCTCTTTTTGTAATCCTTGAAATCTTGAGTAGTTTCTATTGGCCATGATTAATTCCTTTAGTCTGAGCTTCATTTTAGAATAGAAGCGCAGCGTATTGATTGTTGAACTGAATTGTTCTATGTAGAACAAATATTAATGAATAAATTTTAAGGAGGAGTGGTGACATGATCTAATAAAGATAGGTATAATAATTATAAACAACTCACTAAGGAGAGCAAATGGACAAGAAAAAAGAATCTATAGAGAACTTGGACGATAACGTACTCGATGAAATAGAAGAGGATCTTAAGAGAAAAGAAGCAAGAGATGTGTCACTCATCACCTACAGCGTAATTATAACTGCCTCAATACTTATTGCATATATTGCATATATTGCATATTAGTCATATTTAAACAACTCACTAAGGAGAGCAAATGGACAAGAAAAAAGAATCTATAGAGAAATTGGAAGATAACGTAGAAGTGACAATAGAGCAAAAGAGGGAGAGATTTCACGCAATCTGTGAAATAAATGCGGAACTCCATAGAAGATGGGCAACAAAAATGTTATACATTAATTCGGGCATAAACACAGTTACCTTAATAGCTATTGCATATAAAGTATTCTTCCTATAAAAAAGGGCCACATAAGTGACCCTTCATTTAATCTCAATTTAAAACTTAGTTATTAGAAAGTACCTACACCTGAAAACCCAGGCGCGTGGTTAACAATATTTCCATAATAACCCACTCTCACCTCAATACTATCGCTTGAAGCATTTCTTAAAACTCTCAAACCATCTTGAGTAAGCAACTGAGGACAAGGTCCTAAAGAAACTAATTCCCAAGAGCTAAGAGTAAGAATGTACATCTTTGAATGAGGGCAGTTTTGATCAGGTATTACTTTAATGATCCCTTTAGGACCTATAATAGATATGCCTGAAAAACCAAAATCAGCAACTTTTGTATTGATGTATTGAACTTTACTACCTAAACTTTTAACTAAATCAGCGAATTTATCAAAACTGATGAAGCAAACATCAGGCCTTCCACCTTCACGAGAAATTTTATTTGCAAGATCAATAATGGCTTCTTCGATTGGAGCACCAGAATAATCTTCTCTGAGACCAGCCATTCTTGTTACGTCTACTGATCTATCTACACCATAGAAAGAATCTCCGCTTGTTGGTGCTGTCGTAGGTATCCAAGCCCCTAGCCCAGCCATCTTAAGGTTTCGATCATCTTCATGAAAAATGAAATCCCCATCTGCCCAAGCAACTGCAGCCGCATCACCCGCAGTCATCGTCACGGTGCCTAAACTTCTATTGATAGAAGCAATAGTACCATTATCTGCCGTGTTTGACTTTATACCGCCTGTGACTTCAGCGTCAGCGAATTGTAACTTTTGGCCAACTTCAAAATTAGAAATATCTTGAATTTGGTTTAAAGTAATAGTCTCTGTAGATGTAGAGCTTACTATGCCAATAGCGCCCGACTTATTACCAAACATTGATAGGCCCAAGTTTCTAGTTGCGGCTTGGATTGCGCTATCAATCTCCGAAGTTGCGGCTGCCATGAAGGCTGCAGAATTATTTTTTGACGAGAGGATCGTCTCGTTGTCAATATCGGCTAAACTGTAATATTTAACTCTCGTTACTAAAAAATCCTCATATTTTGAGGCACCTTTATTAGAGCTGGCAGTTGCAAAAGTTGCAGATGTACCTACTGTGTTTCCATACTTCATGGGAACTACATGATACTTACCACCAGTGTTCATATTCTTAGGCATCATTGCTAATAGAGGATTGTCTGGGTAAACTAATGACTCTATTTTCTTATTTGTGTAAAATGCTTTTAACATTGCGTCAAAGCTAGTAAGATTCAGGGCACTCATATTTTATATACTCCATTTAATGTTATTGTTAATCTTCCCAACGGATCATCTTCATCGCATCTTCCTTAGAGAGCAGCCCGTCTGGAGCTGTTGTTGGTCTCATGGTGGAGATGTCATTTGATAAAGTTGTTCCATTTACTTTTATTTCTTTATTCTCTTCTGAAGGAATGGCCTGTGGTTTTTCGCCAAGATATTTCGTCTTAAATTTATTAAGTCTTGATAGGTTTTCGACTTTTTTCTCTAGATAAGTTTCGACAGCTTCAGCGGCTTCTTCATTAGATAAAATCTTTCCAGTGTCGTTATAATGATCACTGATTGTTTGAAAGACTAAATCCTGCGACTCTGTAGCTGTTATAAACTCGTACTTTTCTGTGTCTGATTTTAAGAAAGTATTCAAACCATCTTTATAATCAGTCACAACTTTATTCTGCTGTTCTTCCAATCTTAGCTTTTCTTCATCCTCTCTTCTCGACTCCATTGCCTGGACTTTCTTCTCTAACTTTGAATACTTAAAATCAGGAGTATCTTCGACTTCATTCTTATTCAGAAGATGTCTTGTAATATCCTCATAACTAAGCCCTAGCTTTTCGAGTAGAGCGAGTGGATCTTCTTTCTTTAATCTGTCTATATCCTTGAGTGGAGATTCATCCATCTGACGTTTGAGCTGGTCTTCTCTATCTCTTAATAGCTTTTCTTTGCGAGATAATGCTGCAAACTTCGAAGCAAATAATTCTTCACCCTTATTTATAGGGTCAGGTATTAATTCTTTATTTTCTGGAACTATTATCTCGGGGGATTCTGGGGCCTGCTCTGTGGGTTGTTCTTCAACAGTGAATAAATCATCAGGGATCTTAAACTCTTCTGTTGTGGGGGTAGGGGTCTCATTAACTTCTGCTAGGTTCTGTTGTTGGTGACCCAACAATTCTTGATTGAATTCCGACATTCTTTCTCTCCTAAATTGATAGTATTTTCTGTCTCATGATCGAGACGCAGAATTAAATCCTGCAATTTTAAATTAATATTAATCAATTACAAGGTGAGTAATGCACTAATATCGACCAGAAGAGAGCACGATGAGTGCATTTTAACGACACGAAGAGAACATTTAGGAAGAAAAGCAATGAAAAAGAAGGCAATCAATAATGCTCGTATTCGGCATAAAAAATATGTGATTGATACATCCAAACCACCTCCAAACATCCCAGATCTATTCACCGATTTACAATTAATTCTATCAGTAGAAATCTCTCGAATTAAAGAACTTTGCCTAAAGGCAGAGTTGTCTCCGAATGATTCTCTAAAAGTGCAGAGATACATTTCGAGTATTTGTGAGATAGGTCGATTACAGGTCCATAAAAAGCTACAAGAAGATTTAAGATCATTATCAGATTCTGATTTAGAAAGTGAACTACATAGACTAGGGGTCTTTAAAGAGTCTCCCACATTAGAAGGACAGAAAGATGATAAGAGAACAAAACGAAACCTCACGAAAATCATCGGGAGAGTTGGATAGAGGTTTAGACTACTTTAACTTAGTACTTAGAAACATAGACATTAATGATATGAATGATCTTAAGTTTTGTGTGAATGCTTGGTTGAAGGGTTACAACGCTAGTAAGGTATGTGAGCAGATTCCTCATCATATCTATAATCATTATCAACGTAAGATAATACTTTATCTATTATCTCATAAGCATACAAAGATTCTTTGTAGTAAGACAGATCCTCTCCACAAAGGAGGGTTCATTAACTATGAGGTAGTTGATGGAATTTACTGTCTTCACTACATATACATAATAAAATCTTATAAACAGTTTGGGTTGGGAGAACAATTACTTCAGGCCAGTGGGTGGGGAGGATCAGGTGTCTATTCTCATACTACTTGGGTAATGGGTAAGTTTGGTTCTAAATTTAACTTGTTCTACAATCCCTATATTTTAATGGAGGTCATTAATGACAACGATACAAAAGTTCAAGACGTATGCCACAGTTCCTATGAAGGGGAGGATGGAGAGGTTCTTTGATTTTACCTATAAGCCTGAGTTTAGAGACTTAACTTATAAATATGAAGATGGGTTAGTGAAAGTGAATGATGGGGAGAATGAGACCTGGATTCCTCTCACTAATATTGAATTCATGATGATGGAAAAACCAGTAAAGAAGATCAAGAAATAATGATCTACGATAAGCGTGATTTAATTGTAGAGTATATTAGGCGGCAGTGGGCAGGTTTATTCAATATCAAGAAGATGTGCTTTAAAGAGCAGAGAGATTTCATTCTTGATAAGAATAGATTTAAAGCTGCCTACTGCTCTCGTAGAGCGGGGAAGACTTTTGCCTGTGCAATGGATCTTCTTCACACGGCTAAGACTATCCCAGCGTCTAAAGGTCTTTATATCACGTTATCTCGTGCATCTGCTAAAAAGATTATATGGCAGACTTTGATAGATCTAAACGATAAATATCAGCTAGGAGGTACTGCAAAGTTAGGAGATCTTAGCATAGTGTTTCCTAACAAATCTATTATTTATTTGAGTGGTGCTAATGATAAGACGCAGATTGAGAGGTTTAGGGGGATGGCCCTACATAAAATCTATATTGATGAGGCCCAAGCTTTTAAATCTTATCTAAATGAACTCGTCAACGATATCCTAGAGCCTTGTCTTTGGGATCACTTAGGAAAAATGACGCTGATTGGCACACCTAATAGCTCATGTAAAGGCACTTTCTTTGATGTTTGCCACAAGAAGAAGATCTATAAAAACTGGTCAGTACATAAATGGAACATCCGAGATAATACAGAACTACCATTCATCACTGACACCTATAGTGTTGAAGATTTCTTAAGAGAAAAGTTAGAGCGTCAGAATATAGATGAGAGTGATCCTGTCTGGCAAAGAGAGACTCTCGGGAATTGGATCAGAAGTGTTGATAGTCTTGTATTTAAATTTGATGAAGTCAAGAATACTTTTAACCATACTCCTCTCTGTGAAGATTACATTTTAGGAGCGGATATTGGTTTTAAAGATAAGGATGCTATTGTTATCTTAGGGTGGAAAGATGGGATAGTTTATGTAGTGGATGAGTGGGCAGAAAGTGAAAATACTATTTCTACTTTAGCTGATAAAATTAAAGAGATGGATAAGAAGTGGAGTCCTATAAAAAAGGTAATTGATGCTGGGGCCTTGGGTAAAAAAATCGTTGAAGAGATCCGAGTAAGATATGGAATAAATATGGTGGCTGCTGAGAAGCAGAGGAAATATGAATTTATCGAGTTAGTTAACTCAGACTTAAAACAGGGTATAATAAAGATAAGGGAAGGGAGTGGTCTTCAGGAAGAACTCGAATATCTTCAATATGATGAGAAGATGAAGATAGATGAGAGATTTCAAGATGACCTCGTAGATGCCTTCTTATATGCCTTTAGAGAAGCTAAACATTTTGCCTATGTTCCCGAAGCACCCAGGTTGGTGGTGGGCAGCAGGGAGCATTTAGAGCATCAAGAGAAGCTATTGGAAGAGGAAGCTCTGAAGAACTCTCAAGGCGAAGAAGATTGGTTTGGTGAGAATGATAATAATTTTTAAAAAAGGAAGAGCAAATGGATTTAGAATTAGAAGAGCAAGAAGTAGAGCGAGAGTATTTAAAAGCCGCTAAAAAACTTAAGATGCTTAGACTTCTTAAGACGTGTCAAAAAATTCAAAAAGAACTTAGAATTATTTTTGGGAACGAGGATTATGCTGTCACTGCGGAAGGTGATGTCTATTCTTACAAAAGGGGTGATTGGATAATCCGAAAACCATTTATAAGTAAGAATGGATATCACATGATAATTCTCTGCTGTCCTGAGAAAAAGAAACACTTTTCTATAGCGAGATTGGTGCTCTCTACTTTCGGTCGTCTTCCAGTTGAGAAAGAAGAAACTAATCATAAAGATGGTAATAAATCCAACAACCATCTTTCAAACCTAGAATGGGTAAGTGCTAAAGAAAATGTGCAGCATGCTTTCCGAACTGGCCTAAGAGATAATACTTTTGGGGAGAAACATGCTCGTGCTGCTATGTCTAAAATACAAGTGAAAGCTGTTAGAATATTATCAAATGTTCATAAAGTAAGTGATAGATTTTTATCTAATTTTTTTAAAGTAAGTAGGTCTTGCATTTACAAAATAAGAACAAGACAGTCTTGGAAACACATCTAATCTTCTTCCATTAGAATACTATTCACTAAAGAATCTTGCGGTATTGTCTGCCAAGAATTTCCTGGTAACACTTTTATGAGTTCATCTGCTGGTACATATTTACATTTCTTTATTTTCAAATAATGGAGATATGGCACTATGTAATATTGAGGATCTTCCTCCCATTTATCTTTGAATTGTTTTCTCATTAGACTTAATTTTTCTAGGATATCTAGTTCATGCATTGTGTCTTCCTTTTTTAAAAAAAGGGAAACATTAATGTATTAGGGGATTTCTATTTGTAGGCTTTTTTCAAATCATATTTAAAAGTACTGTGACAAGATCTACAAGTAATCTTAACTTCTTTATCTTTTCCTTTTTCTTTCCGAGAGAGAAGATAAATATCGTCATCAAGAATAATACCGCAAAGGCTGCAATTACATTTCTTCTTAAGATAGTTATTAAAGAAGTCTAGTTTTTCTTTTAGAGTAAGACTCTTTTTGTAATTTTCATACTTCTTTTTAACTTTTAGAAGATAGACTTCTTTAAAATCTCTTTGAGTAGCAGCTTTCTCATGATATCTAGCTAGATTAACTTTAGCAACACAAGTTCTGCATTGGCTCTTATAGATACATAAGTCTTTATTCAAAAAAGAAAAGCAGCTCTCATCTTTTTCAGTTTTGCATTTAGAACATGTTAACATTTTCAACCTTTTAGTTTGCGATTGCTATTACTTTATTCACTCTAGACTTTAAAGACGCTGTGCATAAAGTACTTGGTTTCATAATTTTGTCAGTTATATAGTAATTCCAAGCGGTCAAAGTACAAGCAATTCTTTCTTGTCTTCTCAGCAAAGTTCTGGAAGAAGCTCCTTTTTTGATTCTATTCAATAAATGATGAACAGGTGAATTTACTACTTCGGATCGACTAATAAATAATTGATTACAAAAATCTTTTGCTTTCTCTGGATTTAATGTATTAAGGAGTACATAAATAAATAAGCTTTCGGAAGGCGATAGAGGAAGTGACTCTTTATGATCCAAAACTAAAGTAATTCCTTCATAGAACAATTCTTTGTATTTTTCATCATGTATTAAAGAGTAGTAGTCTTTATTCTGCAAATATCTATTTTGTAATTTCAATAGATTAACATCCGTCATATTTATTTTTTCTAAATTAGAAAGATAAGTCTGTAAGATTCTACCTGCTGCTGCTAAAGTATTACAATGTTTAGCATCTACTCCGCAGATTGAAAGTAAGTCTGCTGATGACCTCTTTTTACCAGTGTCGATTGTTTCGAAAGCGTTTTCTGAAACATTCTTTCCAATCACAAAAGGAACTTTAATATCTTCTCTTATCGAAGCAAGAGCTAATAAACGGTGCTGGCCATCTAATAAAACATTGGAAGCAGATATTAAAATAGGCTGGCCATTTAGTTGCCACTCTCCTCTTCTCATTGCTTGAGCATATTCCTTCACTCTCACTCTACTTACTTTTCTGTTTTTAGTATTAGTAGCTAACATCTCTTTAGCTTCTTTCGAAGTAAGAGTTTTAGTTTCATACTGGATTTCGTCACTCATGTTTAAATATCCTTTCGATTATTGTTAAAAGAATAATAAAAGCATGAAGCACTATTTAAGTCAAGTACTATAAATCAATTGTGAAAATAAGTAAGGAATTATCTGCAGTCATTTTAAAGCTCACTGTGAACCCTCTCCTGGTGAGGAAGGATGCTGCCTTACCCAAGGTAGCTTTATCGAAAGGAGCTTTAAAACAGTAATAAGAAGTCGTTCTATTAAATCTAGCATTATGCTCAATTGTTTGTTTAAGACTATAAAGGAGTTCTTGAAAGGGATCTTTTAAATTAGTAAGAATTCTTCTTCTAATATAGTCAGCATCAATATCTATCATAGTTTTCTCAACTTTTCCCAAAAGTGTTTTTCCTCAATAAATCTAACAGGTTAGGAGGAGTCTTACAAGGTCTAGTGTGTCATACTAAATTTGTACAGTGCACAGTGGATTGACATTCCGCACAAAATATGATAGACTGAAATTAATCATAAGGAGGAAGCATGATTAGATTAATTTTAATTGTATTTTTGGTAAGTAGCTGCAGCAGCCTTAAAAGCACCCTAGGACCTGATGGGAATGAGATCCATCAGGTTAGTTGTGGTCAGATTATAGATTGCTATCAAGATGCTTCAGAGGTCTGTGAAGGTGGGTATAAAGTAGTGGATAGTCAAATGAGAGTTGCTGAGTTCATGGGTAAAATTATAAATAGAACTAATCTAGTTTTTAGCTGTAAATAGTTTTCTTATATTCTTACCTTCTTTTATATCTTTCAAGAGAGTATCCAAGTTCTTCTGTAAAGAAGGAAATAAGTCATCCCCTGATATTTCTTTTAACGTAATATAATCCAGAGCACTCTTCTTATCCCAAATCATAATATGAGAATGTTCTATTTTAATGCAGTACTTATAACTGTTCTTCGCCATTAAATAGCATTTATAGTGCTTCTCATCGTGATTAGCATAACCCATGAGTGAATAGTCACCCCTCTTGATCAAAGTGATTAAGGGTCTATTAATGTTGGGAGGTGAGGGTTCTTGTTGATAAGCCATTTATATCTCCTGATCTATTAGATTTTCCTCAATAAATCTAGCACCTTAGTAGGAGGCTGTCAAGGTCTAGTGAGTCATGCTATATTTGTATAGTGCACAAAGGGTCAATAAAAGTTATTGGTTCTCCTTATAATAAGATTTCCAAAGTCAGAAAAACCTCTTTAATATCAAGAGCCTGGTTCCTTATAAGGACTCTTTGCTGATTTCCAAAACCAGGAAAACCTCAATGATTTCAGGCACTTAGAAATTAACGCAGCACTTTGTTCATTAATATTTTCCTTTAATTTAAAGGGCTGGTTCTCCTTGACCAAAGTCAGAAAAACCTCTTTAATTTCAAGAACCTGGTTCCTCATAAAGACTCTTTGTGAATACCCACAATCATGAAAACCTCAATGATTTCAAGTACTTAGAAATTGACGCAGCACTCTGTTCGTTAAGTGCTTAATTTCTTTGAGATTTAATTTGTAAAT
>Ga0164313_10000963_pt1 | contig 24602 bp, 21 predicted proteins | sample GuaBasSedimGuay4_FD_113735 | JGI IMG/M metagenome (GOLD analysis project Ga0164313, IMG submission 113735) | Subseafloor sediment microbial communities from Guaymas Basin, Gulf of California, Mexico - Guay4, Core 4569-4, 0-3 cm | ecosystem: Environmental > Aquatic > Marine > Hydrothermal vents... | reverse complement strand
GATCTGTATCATGCACAGTCATGCTTCACGTAGTGGTCGGACTCGGTGCGAATTTGGGTGATCCGGCGGCCGCTTTCACTACCGCACTCGATGGGTTGACCTCGGTTGGTGACATCGTTTCGGTGTCGCGCCTCTGGCATACCCGACCCTTCGGACCGGAACAGCCCGACTACCTCAACGCCGCCGCCCTCTTTGGCTGGGGGAGTAATCTGACAGCTCTGCTTCGAGCTTGTCGCGAGCTCGAGGTCGCGGCCGGCAGGAATCGTGAAACCGAGCAACGCTGGGGTCCGAGGGTCCTCGATCTCGATCTGCTCATCACCCGGGATCTCGTCTGGCGCAGCTCCACGCTGGTGCTGCCCCACCCCCGATTCCACGAACGCGCATTTGCTCTGGTCCCCGCAGCCGAGCTCGTGCCTGGCTGGGTCCACCCCATCGTCGGCCGAACGATCAGTGAGCTCGCAGAGGAAATACAGGCAGCCGATCCCGATGCACTCATCTCGAGCGAACCATTCCCGTACGCGCACGGTTCCCACAAGGTCTGATGGCTCGGAGTCGCCCTCGTACTTTGAACCACGAGGATCACAAGGCAGATCAAAGGCCCCACGAGGTTTTTCTTTTGGCTCATCGCAGGCTGCGCCGAGCATCCGGAACCCAAGGAGTCCGGATCAACAACGCGATGCCTTATGGCAACCCTTGTTTCCCTCGTGTCCCTTGTGGTTCAAATCGCGATGGCTCGGCGCTGCTATAAGGTCAGAAGTCTCTCTTTTTTAGCAAGAAAACTATGCGACATCCTTGAGAAGTACTTTATCTTGAGAGAATTGCATGGCGAGAATTGCACTTGTTTTCGACCCGGTTGGGTTGCGGGCCCAGCCCGCACCGTTCCTCTGCTTCTCTGCGATTGTCCAAATCCGTGACAATCCGTCCTCAATCAAAAACAGGAACCTACAAGCACCAAATCACGCCAATACGAAGTCAAGTCGCGATCCGGGACGCGAATCCACCCTAAAGATAAATCCGTGTTTATCCGTGTCCATCCGTGTCCCATTACCTTGTGATGCCTTGCGGTGAACCGCGCTGCGACTCTGTGTCTCTGTGGTGAAAACGCCCTGCCCGGACGCTCGCCTATGACTTCTTGATCGGTCGTGAGCCCGGTTTGGCGATCGGCACCCCATCGCGGCACAGCGGGCACTCGTCCGCGCTCCAGATGGGGAAACTCGCCTCGAGCAGCGTGCGGTACGGCTTCGGCTCGAAGGGATTGGAGTTTCCCGACCGATTGACCATGGATGCCAGAGCAACGACTAAGGCGCCTTCGGTCTCCAGGATCTCGATCACCTCGCGGGTCGATTTCCCGGTGGTTACCACGTCTTCGACAATGACGATTCGCTGGCCGGGCGCCACCGCGAAACCACGCCTCAGCACCATTTCGCCGTCAGCGCGCTCGGTGAAGAGGAAGGGCAGACCAAGAGCACGAGCCGTTTCGTGGCCGATGATGAGCCCACCCATGGCTGGGGAGACCACCAGATCGATCTCGGGCACCGCATCTGCCACAGCGGCTGCGAGCAAGGACCCGGCGTGGGCCGCCCGACGCGGCTCGGCAAGGTAGAGGGCACACTGCAGATAGTCACCGGAGTGGAGACCCGAGGAGAGCAGAAAGTGCCCCTGCTGGTGGGATCCGCATGCGGTGAACTCAGCAATACTGAGAGAGTTACTCACTGGTCCTCCCGGGAGATGCCGTAGGCCTGCATCTTCTTGTAGAGGTTGGATCTCGGGGTCTCGATGGCGCGCGCGGTCGCGGCAACGTTCCAGCCGCACTTCGCGAGGCGGTGGCGGAGAAAGGCGATCTCGGAGGCGCGTTGGAAGTCCTGCAGGGTAGGCTCTGAGAGCAACTGCTGCAGCTTGTCTCCCCCGGTGGTCGCGTCGAAGAGATCGACCCTCTCGATGGTGTCGTCGATCTCCATGATCACCGCCCGTTCGACGACGTTCTTGAGCTCGCGCACGTTTCCGGGCCACGGGTGCCTGACGAGCTGAGCGAGAGCGCCTGAACTCCACTTTTTCGGCCGGCGATTGTACTCGGCGCAGAACACCTCGGTGAGGTGCATCACCAACGGCGAAATGTCCTCGGCGTGCTCACGCAGGGGGGGTGTTTTGAGCACCACCACCGCCAGACGGAAGTAGAGATCCTCACGGAAGTTTTCGTCGGCCACAGCGGCGGCAAGATCCTTATTGGTGGCCGCGACCACACGGACGTCCACCGTGAACGGCCGTTCCGCGCCCACCGGTTCGACCTCGCCATCCTGCAGCACCCGCAGAACCTTGGCCTGGGTCTTGAGGCTCATGTCGCCCACTTCGTCGAGGAAGATGGTTCCCCCATCCGCCTGGACGAACTTTCCAACCTGCCGCCGATGGGCACCGGTGAATGACCCTTTCTCGTGACCGAAGAGCTCGGACTCGATGAGCTCCTCCGGAATGGCGGCGCAGTTGACCCGGATAAACGGCTTTCGAGCCCTGCCCGACAGGTGGTGCAGACGACGGGCCACCAACTCCTTGCCGGTGCCGGATTCGCCGAGGATGAGGACCGTGGCATGGGTCGGCGCCACCCGAGCGATCTCTTCGCGAAGCCGGCCCATGGCTTCGCTGTCGCCGAGTAACGGGGGCGGCTCTTCCACGCCCCCGAGCTCCCGTGCGACCCGGCCCTGGGCCACCGCTCCACGAACCGTGAGCAACAGATCGGCACGATCAGGAGGTTTGGTGAGGTAGGCTGCGGCGCCGGCGTCGAGACATTGCTGGGCGGTGAACTGATCACCGTGACCGGTGAGGACCACAACCGGGATCTCGAGACCACGTCGGCTCAGGTTATCGAGCAGTCCGAAGCCGTCCATGCCCGGCATCTTGATGTCGAGCAGCGCGGCATCGGGTTGCCTCGAGTCGAGCAGATCGAGGGCCTGGAACGCGTCTGATGCCTGCTCTATTTCGTATCCCGCCCCGGTGAGAATTCGATCGAGCACGCGACGCACGCCGGGATCGTCGTCAATGATGAGAATGCGACCTTCCATGCCGACATGGTAGCAGCCGGGCGCAGCTGCGGAAATGAACCCTGTTTGGTGAGACAGATCACTCCCATTACGGCCTCGAGCTCGTCCACGGGTTCGGTCAGCGATTGGCGACGATAGAGTTGATTGGGAGTTCTGTCATGACTGGATCAGGTTTCGTTTCGAAATTGTCTGTCGCCTCACTCGGGTTGATGCTGTTCTGCGGTCCAGCTCTCGGGTTCGACCCGACGCGACCCTTGACCGACTACTTCCCAGCTCCCCTCGCCACCACCCCCGACGACGAGACCAAAGAATCTCTACCCGAAGCCGACCAACCATCCACCCAGGACCGTTTGATCGAACTCGTCAACCAGGAACGTTGGAACAACGGCCAGCTCGCACCGCTCAAGAGGGTCGATCTCCTCGATAACTCGTCCCAGACCCACAGCGTCAACATGGCCAACCGCGACTTCTTCATGCACTGCGACCCCGACACCTACACATGGCCGTGGGACCGAATGGTGGCCGCGGGCTACATCTGGTCGGGTGCGGCCGAGAACATCGCCGCGGGGTACTCGTCCCCCGAAGCCGCGATCGCCGGTTGGATGGGAAGCTCCGGTCACCGCGCGAACATCCTGTCGACCTCCCACCGAGAGATGGGAAACGGCTACCACTACCAGGCCGGCGACCAGAGCAACGTGCGTTACAGCTCCACCGGCAGCTGCACGCCTAATACCACCAATGGCCCGTGGGCCCACTACTGGACCCAGAATTTCGGCTATCGCAGCTCCGTATACCCAGTGATCATCAACCGTGAGGCCTATCTCACCGAGAGCCGCGATGTCAATCTCTACTTCTACAGCGGAGGCGCGGAGATGCGCCTGCGCAACGAGGACGGCGTTTGGACCGCCTGGCAGCCGTTCTCCGCCAATGCGGCGTGGCAGCTCAGCTTCGGCAACGAGACCAAGACCGTGAACGTCGAGATGCGCAGTGGTTCTACCGTCCGATCCTCGTCAGACACCATCATTCTCGAAAACACGAGCGACCTCCTTTTTGCGGACGACTTTGAGACCGGAACCACGTCGGCGTGGAGTGACGTCAATCCGTAGAATCTCAGGCACGCAACGCAAAGATGCCGGGCTGAAGCCAGGCAACCATTCTCGCGTTCCGGATCTCGCGGCACGGAGCCAGGCCCCGGCTCGACTCCGCTCACATCGCTTTAAATCGTGAGGAATTTCACATAACACGCGTCTCAGGTTAGAATCCCGGCGCAGCCACCGCTGCGGGAGGAATACATGAGCGACGTTCAACAGATTCTCGACGATCTCGGACTCAAAGCGACCAACTCCGGCGCCTGTACCGGTGAGTGGATCACCCCTGCAGACGGCCGCGAGGTGGTCAGTGTCAACCCCACCACCGGCGAGCCTATCGCTTCGGTGATCCAGGCCGATGCGGCGGCCTACGAGCAAGTCGTGCAGACCGCCGCTGACAGCTTCGTCGACTGGCGGATGATGCCCGCACCCGCACGCGGCGAGATCGTGCGCGACCTCGGCAACGAGCTGCGCAAGTTCAAGGATCCCCTCGGCCGGCTGGTTTCCCTCGAGATGGGCAAGATCCTGTCGGAGGGTCTCGGCGAAGTCCAGGAGATGATCGACATGTGCGACTTCGCCGTAGGGCTGTCGCGCCAGCTTTACGGTCCGACCATGATGTCCGAGCGACCCCGCCACCGCATGTACGAGCAGTGGCACCCGCTGGGTGTGGTGGGCGTCATCTCCGCCTTCAACTTCCCGGTAGCCGTGTGGGCGTGGAACGCGGCGCTGGCCGCCGTCTGCGGCGACACCACAGTGTGGAAGCCATCATCGTCCACCCCACTCACCGCCGTCGCGGTCCAGAACGTCTGTAACCAGGTCATGAAGCGGCACGGTCTGTCCGGTATCTTCAACGTGACCATCGGACCGGGCTCAGTGGTTGGTGAGCGGCTGATCAACGATCCGCGCGTCCCGTTGGTGTCCTTCACCGGCTCGACAAAAATGGGCCGTCACGTCTCTCAAGCCTGCGCCAAGCGTTTCGGCCGCAGCATCCTCGAGCTCGGTGGCAACAACGCCATCATCGTCGAGCCTGATGCCAACCTCGATCTGGCCCTTAGGGCGATCCTCTTCGCCGCGGTGGGCACCGCCGGTCAGCGCTGCACCAGCCTGCGTCGACTCTTCCTCCACTCTTCCATCGCCGACGATGTGGTGGGCAAGCTGGTCAAGGCCTATGGCAGCATCACCATCGGCGACCCCCTCGACGAGAGCATTCTCATGGGTCCATTGGTCAACGAAGGAGCCATCGCCGACTACACGAACGCCCTTGAGAAGGTCCGCGAACAGGGCGGTGAGATCGTCTGCGGCGGCAATCGAATCGACCGTCCGGGCTGCTACGTCGAGCCCACTATCGTCCGGTTGAAAGAACAGATTCCCATTTCCTGCGACGAGACCTTTGCGCCGATCCTCTATGTGCTCACCTACGACGATCTCGACGAGGCCGTTCAGGTCCACAACGCGGTCGTTCAGGGGCTGTCGTCGGCGATCTTCACCTCGAGCATGTACTCGGCCGAGCGATTTCTGTCGCACGAAGGCTCCGACTGCGGTATCGCCAACGTCAACATCGGCACCTCGGGCGCCGAGATCGGCGGCGCTTTTGGTGGTGAGAAGGAGACCGGCGGCGGTCGCGAGGCGGGCTCCGACGCCTGGAAGGCCTACATGCGGCGCCAGACCTGCACCATTAACTGGTCCACCGAACTTCCGCTGGCGCAGGGTGTGAGCTTCGACATCGACTGATTGAACGACCACATCGCATTCACGCCCCGCGTTCTCAGACGGACGCGGGGCGTTTTTTCTGAGCTTGGTTTCCTCGTCGCGCTCCCCGAGAGTGCCCCTCCCGCGCGTTGTTGGGCCCTGATGTATGAGGGTCCGGGGCGCGATACACCCAACAACGACGGGAACGGCACGTCCGTTCAACGCCCAAACCTCGTCAGCGGCGCCTTTCTGAGCACGATTGCTCATTGTGGCCCGTTGGCCGTATTCAACGCCGGTCAGTCGTCCTCGCGCCCACCCTCGGCGAAGAACTTCTCCCAGTCCTGAACATCGTGGCTCGAGAGTTTGGACTCCACTCGAGGTCTTCCGGGGGGCTTTTGCCTGCGCCGGCCCCGCCAATCGGCGAGGCTGCGCACCTCCGCGCCCCGTTCCCTCACCCTCTCGGTAAGCCCCCGGTCGTCGGTGACCACCGACCACTGTTTGGCTGCCGTGCCTGTGGGCAGCATGCCGACGATATAATCATCGGCCGTCTTGGATCCCGAGTAGATCACGGTGACTTGCCCCAGGCTCTCCCGGGCCGGCGCTCCCGAAGGCGGTGGCCCGTCGAAGACCACAGTGACCGACATCCTCTCGTGCCGGGTGGCCTGGAGCACCTGCCGCCTGACCCCTGATCGACTCCGATCGGCGGTGGCCAACCTGTGCAGCAGATTGTTGCCGTCCAGAAGGATGGGCATGGGACCTGTTCCGCTTTTAATCGGCTACCGAACTCGCCGCAATAGCCGGTCGAGCTCACGACCCCCAACGAGCTTCTTGTACATGTCGCTCGCCGTTTCGCTCCAGGGATCGGCTCCGACCGCTCGTTCGAGCGCCTTGCGCTGTCGCTCGGTGTGACCGCGCATCTTCCAGAAGTTCGCGATCTCGATCCACCCTTCGACAAAAGTGGGGTCCACCTCCACGGCGATTCGCAGACGTTCGAGTGCCCGACCGATCCACAGCGGGTTCCGCATCTGGAGTTTGGCCAGCTTGAGCAACTGTTCGGGCTGAGGATCCAGGGCGCACGCCTGCTCGAGTTGCTGGATGGCGAGATAGGTCTCTCCCGACGCGATCAGCTGATCCGCACGGGCAATGTTGGCTTTGACCATGGCCTTCCGTGCCGCGGGATCGGTGCGTGGCTTCGTCGTAACACTCTCGAGATTCGCTTTCTCAACCGAGGCGAGCACCTTGTCGTAGCGGCGGCGGGTTTTAGGATCGGACAGCAGATCATAGGCCTCGCGCGCACGATCCACGATTTTGGTAAGATTCGCCCGTTGGTCCACGAGGTGGGGTTCGTCCACCCGCTTGGGTGAGTAACGCTTGCGGATCACCGTGAAGGCCTTCTCGATTGTTGCCGTCCCGGCTCCCTGCTTGAGGCCGAGGGCGTGATAGTGATCGATGCGTGTGACCTTCTCGGACAACTCAACAATTCTGTGGCGCTCGTCTCGGTGGCGCTCCTCGAACCCACTATCGTCGATACCCGAATCGATCTCGACACCGGCCGGCTCTTCAATCGGATCTTCCGACACCACCGTCGGATCGTCGGGGCCGACTTCGGTGTCGATGGCGACAACACCGGCGACCACCAGCGCGTAGAGGCTGGAAACCACCTCCTGCTCCGGCAGGGTCGAGAGGTGCTTCAGGCTCGAAAGATCCTTGGCGGCGTCGAGACGGGAGAGGATGAAACCCTCACTCGGCGTCAGCTCGAGTTGGCCTAGCACACTCTCGAGGCTCAGCTTGAGGCTCACCTTCTGGTCGAAAGACCCGAGGAGGTCCCACATAGCCACCTTATCCCTGCACTCCCGAGCCGCGACCAGGATGATCTGCGAGGTGGTGATGTTGGGGAGGGTATCCGGCTGAGGATCCCCCTGGCCACCCATGAATCCGAACCGGGGGGACGATTCCGATGCCGCCCGACGAATGATCTCCAGCGTCAACTCCTGGAGCTCGTCCTCGAGATCGGCCTGGGTGATATACCCCCGCTTCACCAGGATATGACCCAAGGTCCCTACCTGGTCGGCCCCTTGAGCGAGGAGGGTCAGGGCCCGTTCGTCCTCGCTGATCTTCTTGTGCTCAACCAGCCACATTCCGAGCATCTCGCCCTCGATGTTGGATCTCGCAGCCCGGATCTCGCCGGTGACGAAGAAGATCTCGCGCCGTGCGTCCTCCGAGCCGATGACCAAGGTTCCCGTCGATTGATCGGCAGTAAGTCGGGCCATCCGGGTCGGCAACGGTTGGGCTAAAGTCGAGAATTTTTCGTCGTCAACCACTGTCAATCCTCGATCCCGAGTTCAGAATTGGAGTCACCCTCGGTGACCTCGATCACGTGCGGCTGGAATCCTTCCTCGACCAGGTTCGACGGTACGTCTTCCACTGCCTCTTCGGCAGCTACTCGGGTTGTGAACTTCCCCCAGACGAGCCGAAAGCACGTGTCGCCGTTGGTGGGGTCGGCCTTGACGGTCCGGAGGGCCTTCCGCTCGAGGTTTCTCTTGCGCAGCATCCGCTGCAGATCCTGCGGCTCACACCCCATCTCGACCACAACGCCCCAGTCTCCGGAGCCCACCGCGACGGATTCTTCCGGTTCGTCTCCCCGCAGAAGAACAAATGCAACGACGACAACCACTATCAAGAGCAGGCCGGCCGCGGCGGAGATCAACCACATGGGGATCTTTTTTCGTGATTGGATGTCCCCGTCCAGGTCGACATCGGGCCAGTCAAGATCGTCAGAAGGGGCGAACGGCTCCGAGGCTTCGAGGACTCCCGTAGCCACCAGGGCTGCAACCAGGCGAACCACCTCCTCGGGATTGTGTGAGGACTCGCGAGCGATGTCCGCGGCAGTGGCACTGCCGGTGATACTCGCAACGATGAGATCAGCCTCTTCGGAAAGGCGCAGTGGCGCATAGAGTTCGAGAAAGCCACCCGTTCGCTGAAGTGCAACTTCGCTATTTGGAAGGATCGACTCGGCCACGTTGTGTTGGGTGTCCGCAAGGACCAACTCCACAATCGCGTGGGTGATCGAGATGGTCGCCCCATCGATCTCGGATGGCTCCCCGTCATCGACACTGAACTGCCGGTCAGGATCCAGCAACCACTGGTGAAGAGCCTCCTGGAGGATCTCCTTGGCGGTGCCCATGGCCTGGGTCTCCGGGATGTTGTGCAGTTGTCCGAGGGCCCTTGCTTCAGCAAGCAGGTCGTCCTCTCCCGCACCCTCACACCCGAGACGGACCGCGAGTTCTTCCGAGTCCAATCCCCCAGCACTGTGAATCCGTCCTTGACGCACCCCGAGCACGACCTCTCTCCCGGTCCAGGAGAGTCGAGCCACACCGGGATCCCGCCGCCCAATCCAACACCCGAATTCCCAGATCTGTTTCGGTTCTTGCATGGCGCGAGCTTAGTTCATCGCCGACGTCGTTGTAAAGCACCGGGGAGTACCTGAACGGAGATCTGATGTGCTCAAAATGAAAGACTTGTAGTTGTCCGGTTTCGCGAAACTATCGACCCACGCGGACCATTTCCCCTGCCGCTCGACAGGGTTGACATACGACTCGTTGACATCTAGTATGACCGTCCCAACGGTTATCCGTTCGGGAGGTTAGCTCAGGGGTAGAGCACCTGCCTTACACGCAGGGGGTCGTGGGTTCAAATCCCCCACCTCCCACCAAAGCCCCTGAATCTAAGTGCGGGGTCGTAGTTCAGCTGGTTAGAACGCCGGCCTGTCACGCCGGAGGTCGCGAGTTCGAGTCTCGTCGGCCCCGCCATTCAACTCCACAGCCGCCCTTCTCGGGCGGCTGTTTCGTACCATGGCGAGGCCGACAGAACAGACGATGACATTTTGAACAACCAAATGGCGGGCGAGACGCCCGCCACCACAATTTGCCCGCGTTCTTTCCTCTGGGTGACCTTCGCCATGGTGGTGCGGGCGTCCCGTCCGCAAGGAGATGATCCGGGCATGCGTTACGCTTGGTCGTTTTCGGAATCCACAGGCGACTCGACGATCGAAAACACCCGAAGCATCCACTCTCGACTCGGTTTCGCGTACCATTGCTCATGGAATGACCCCGGGTTGTGTTCGAGTCTTAGAAAGTGGCAGGACGAAACAGAAAATGAGTCGACTTTGTATTTCACCATTGATCATCGCGCTGGCGGTGGCCATTGCAGGCTGCTCGTCCAGCGGAACTCCATCACCGCCAACCCCACCACCGACGCCGACTTCGCCTCCAACTGAGGCCCCTGAAAGCACCGAACAACGGGCCGGGACTGAGTCTTCTCAGGGCGAAACCTCCCAGGGAACAGGCGCCGCGGCCGAGGAATCGGCGGCAGTAGATCCAACGACGGCGGCGGGATCCAACGCCTCGACGACCGGTTCCGAGTCTTCCGCATTGACCTCGTCCGGCGCCGGGGAAGCATCCGCCAACGTAGAATCCGGTTCGTCGTCACTCTCGACGGCGGCCAAATCAAACGCCGCTGCATCGGGCGGCGCGACGTCGGACGGCTCGTCCGGCACTTCCGGAACGGTTCCTCCGGGCGCCCAGAGCCGGGAAGAACGGACAGGCGAGCTCGACGACAAGCTGGAAGCCTCGCTCCGCGAGCTTGACGGCCTTTTGATGGAAGAACAGCAGAAGCTCGCTGAGCAGGCTGCGACCGGGGACTCTGGGAACTCGGGTGGAACCAGCGGCGGTCTCCGATCCGGATCGAGCGGAGCAGGGGCTTACGGATCCTCGGGTTCTGGATCTTCAGGCTCTGAGTCGTCAGGTCCCGGGTCCGACGCCGGCCAATCCCCCGGCGGCGCCTCCGACGGATCTAGCGGCGGCTCAGTGGGAGGAGGAGGCATCGGAGGTGGAGACGCCGACGCCCAGGTTCCCGGTGACGTCGGAGACGGCTCCGATGACGACATCATCGCCCGACAGCTCCGTGAAGCGGCCATGGCAGAAGAGGACCCCGAGCTGCGGGAAAAGCTATGGCAGGAGTACCGCAACTACAAGGCCTCGCTGAACGGCCATTCGGGTTCGTCGAACGATGAGAACTGAGGGGGGAAGGCCTTGACCATTCGTTACATCCCGGCCCTGTGCGGGCTGATCGCCGGAGCTGCCATCTGCTGCAGTTCAAGTCCGAGTGGGCCGGTGGAAACGGTGGATCTGGTTCAGGCCACCACCGAGGTTGCCGAGGAACAACTGCTCGATGTTTCCATCAGCGTCTTCGACCCCGGCCTCCCCGCAGAAGACGAGGAGCTGCCCGATGGCGTCCAGCCCGAGGTTCGCAATGCAGAGGCCAGATACATGGCCTATCGACTCGAAGAAACCATGCAGGAAACCGGTCACTGGGGCGCCGTCCGGGTCGTGCCCCAAAATGCGGCCCGCGGCGATGTTGTGGTATCGGCCAGGATTCTCGAATCCAGCGGCAGGGATCTGAACCTCCACGTGTGGGCGACGGATGCAACCGGGCGGGTGTGGTTTGAAAACCGGTACAAGGGTCGCGCCGACCCGGCCGCCTACCAACCCGAGACGATCGGCAGGACGCAACCGTTCCAAAACGTCTACAACCGGATCGCCAACGATTTCGTCAGGGCGCTGAACAAACTCGATCCCGACGAACTTGTCGAGGTCCGGCGGGTGGCCCAGCTCGACTATGCCGCCGAGCTCGCACCGATGGCATTTCAAGACTATCTCTTAATCGACCGAAAGGGCCGGAAGGCAGTCGCCCGCTTGCCGGCCGAAGACGACCCCATGATGGCGAGGGTTGCCGAGATCCGTGAGCGGGAGTACTTCTTTGTCGATGTGCTGAATCAGCACTATGCCAACTTCTCCGAACAAATGACCGATCCGTACGACAATTGGCGGATGTTCTCCTACGAAGAGCAGATGGCCCTGGCTGCCCTGCGCCGCAAGGCGACGACCCAGCAGGTTCTGGGTGGTCTGGCTGTTCTCGGCTCGATGCTGATGGGTGGCAACAGCACCGCCGAACGGGTGGTTCGAGACGCTGCCATGATGGGGGGCATCGCTGCAATCCATGCCGGCGTGGGCACCCGCAAGGAGGCCAAGATCCATGTTCAGGCCCTGCAAGAGCTCTCGGCCTCTTTTGACGCCGAGGTCGAACCCATGGTCATGGAGGTCGACGGCCGGATACTCCGTCTGACGGGCTCGGTGGAGACACAGTATGGGACCTGGCGGCGACTTCTGCGTTCGATCTGGGCCGACGAGACCGGGCTGCCGACGGATCCCAACCAGATGCCCGACGGTAACCCTCCACCGAACTGACCGATCACCGCCATGTCAAGGACCCCCCCGCTGCGACCGCCACCGAGGATCGACCCAAAACGTGGGCCGGGTGGAGCGTCGCCGTCCCTTCGCTCGCGATTTAATCGACCTCGCCGGCCCCGGCCGTGGGTCGTGGCTCTCATGGCACTGCTTGGGGTCGGACTCGTCGTGGTGATCGTGGTGCTTCCGAGATTGGTTGATGGACGCGCCGAAGAGAGGCCCGCGGATTCCGTCGCCCAATCCATGGCTCCGGCTCCGAAGGCGACCATCCCATCCGCCCCACCAACCCCCCCTGTTTTGACCAACAGCGGCGTCCGCCGAACGGTGGACGAAGCGCTGGAGGAGGGCCGGACTGCTCTCGTCAACCGCGATTTCGAAACGGCCATCGCCGCCTTTCGTCGCGCCTCGACCCTCGAACCCGGCAACACCGCAGCCGAGACCGGCCTGCGGCGATCCGAAGTCCTCGCCGAGGCGCAAAGGCTGGAGACGACGGCAGTGGCACACGAGCGGCTCAACGAGAACGAAGCTGCGGAGGGTGCCGCACGTCGTGCCCTCGAGCTCGACCCAAAGTCCGAGATCGCCCGTGGGGTGGTGTATAGAGTCGCCCTCGCGGCCAGGAAAGAGACCTACCGCGATCTCGTCACCCGGGGACTCCGAGCGCTGGAAGATCAGCAATATCAGCTGGCGATGGATGCCTTCTCAGCGGCATCCAAGCAACAGCCGGCGGCACCCGAAGTGGCCGATGGGCTCAAACGAGCTCGCGCCGGGATGAGGCAACAGACCCTGACCACCCATCTGGCTCGTGCCATCGAGGCCGAAGAAGCCGAAAACTGGCCGGTGGCGGTGCACGAGTACCGGTCGGTCCTGGAACTCGATCCCGTTATCGCCATCGCACGCGATGGGTTTGCCAGAAGCAGCCAACGTCTCGAGCTGACCCGAATGATGAACTACCACCTCAACAACCCCGACCGGCTGGCGACCATCGAGGTTCTCGAAGAAGCGGCTGATCTGACGGCCGAGGCGCGAACCGTCACCCCCCGGGGGCCACGATTCTCGGAGCTCATCGCCCGCCTTGATCGTCTCGTTACCCTTTTGTCGACCCCCGTACCGGTCGTTCTTGAGTCGGACGGTCTCACGGAGGTCGTACTTTTCCGGGTGGGAGAGCTCGGCACATTTGACCTCCACACCGTCGAGCTGCGACCGGGAACCTACACGGTTGTCGGTCGACGAGCGGGGTTCCGAGACGTACGACTCAGATTCAAGGTCGGTCCAGGCCAACCCCCGCCGACCGTGAGCGTTCGATGCACAGAGGCCATATGAGGCCATCCGTAACCCTGGTCGAACCCGTCAGCTTCACACCACAGATTGGTGGCGGCGGCGGCCGCGGACGGCGACTCAGCCTCGGCACAATATTCCTGTGGACGGCTCTCCTGGTCATGGGCGCACTCGCGTGGTACGTCTTCACCGGACGGGCGGTCGAAATCGTGGTCGATCCCACCCCGGATCGATGTGAGGTTCACGGATTCTGGCCGGTGCTCTCGATTGACGGTCGCAGCTTCATCCACCCCGGCAGCTATCAGATTGAAGCCGAACTGGCCGGCTACCGGCCGCTCGCCCAGACGCTGAAGATCGACAGAGACTCTGCCGCACGATTCCACTTCACCCTGGATCCCCTCCCGGGACGAGTCCGGATCACCACCGGCGAGCTCACCGAAGCAGAGATCATCGTCAACGGCGAGACCACGGCAACCAGCCCGACCGAGATTGAACTGCCTCAGGGCGAGCACGCCATCGTTGTTCGCGCCCCGCGGCACGCCGAAGCCATTCGCCGAGTTGTCATCACCGAGCCCGGGCAAGAGCTCGAGCTCGACATCGTCCTCGACCCGGCGTGGGCGCCGGTGGTTTTCTCTTCCGAACCGGCCGGGGCCGAGGTCGCTGCAGATGGACACCCGCTCGGCACGACTCCACTCACCGCCGAGCTCGGCGCCGGCCGTCACTCCATCGACATTCGACTAGGTGGCTACGAGCCCCATCGAATGCCCATCACCGTGACCGCCGGGGTGACGCTCGAGCTACCGGTCGTACGACTGACGCGGGCTGCGGCTCATGTGACATTGACCAGTGATCCTGATGGCGCCAGTGTGACCATCGATGACAAGTTCAAGGGTGTCACGCCACTTCAGATCGCCGTCACGCCCGATCGTGACCATGAGCTCACCCTCGCCAAGGGAGGGTTCGAGCTCCACAGCCAACATCTGCGGGTGGCCTCCGGCCAAAGCGAAGAACTGGCGATCAAACTCACCGCCCTCAGAGGCAAGGTGAGATTCAGCTCCCAACCTTCCGGAGCAGAGCTGGTGATCGACGGTGAACTTCGTGGACGCACCGAACTCGTATTGGAGCTGGCCGAACGGACCCACCGGATCGAGATCCGACTGGACGGATTCCTGCCATTCACCACGACTATCACACCCCGAGGGCAGACCATCGGTCATGTCAATGCCGTGCTCGAGTCGGCGGAAGCAAAAGCGGCGTCCCGCCGACCACCGGTCATCACCAGCCCACAGGGTGTCGAGCTCAAACTCATCGCGGGAGGACGCTTCACGGCGGGCGCCTCGCGCCGAGTGCCCGGTCGTCGCGCCAATGAGACCCTGCGCTCAATCGAGATCAGCCGCCCCTTCTATCTGGCGGTGCGGGAGGTCTCGAACCGTGAGTTTCGGGCCTTCTCCAAAGGCCACCGTTCCGGCGGCGCGGGTTCGGCCAACCTCGAGATCGACCACCACCCAGTGGTCCGGGTGAGTTGGGATAACGCCGCCCGGTACTGCAACTGGCTCTCCGAGCATGAGTCCCTGCCACCTGTCTACATCGAGAAAGGCGGCACCATGGTGCCGAGATTGCCGCTGCCGACGGGTTACCGACTCCCCACCGAGGCGGAGTGGGTTTGGGCAGCCCGCTACGACAAAGAGGGTCACGAGAAAAAATACGGCTGGGGCAGCGAGCTTCCGATCCCATCGGAGGCCGGCAATTACGGCGATCAGACAGCCTATCCCATCCTCGGCGACAGCTTGCCGGACTACACAGACGGCCACGTCGCCACCGCCCCGGTGGGCTCGTTCAGGGCCAACCAACGCGGGCTTCACAATATGGGAGGCAACGTCTCGGAGTGGGTCCAGGATCTCTACACCATCTATCCGCCGAGCGGGAGCACGGTGATCGTGGATCCCATGGGGCCCTCCGAGGGCGAGTACCATGTCATCCGTGGCGCCAGCTGGATGGACGACAACATAACCGAGCTTCGACTGAGCTATCGCGACTACGGCGATGAGCCGCGACCCGACGTTGGTTTTCGCATTGCGCGGTCGGCGGAATGAGGTCCCAATGAACTCACCCCGGATCGAGAGGATCGAATGAACAGAACAAAGATCGCTCTGATCATCCTGCTGGTGGCTGCGGCAGCGGCCATCGCCATCGTCGGGCCGGGGACCTCACCGGTGACCGCATCGCCACAGCAGACCGAACCCGCGCTCGAGGAGTTCATCCCATCCGAGAAGCTGCCATCGGACAGCGCCGTGGCGTTTCCGGTGGATATCTGAGAGTGGCCATGCGAAACAGCCGACCCTCTGAATTCGTCTACCAGGTTGCCGCGCTCTTTATCGCCGTGATTGTCGTCCACAGTATATATGTCACTGTCGTTCGACCACGCGCCGAGGTCGACTTCGCCCTCCAGTCGGCACTCATGCAGGCCGATCCCGACGCCGTTCCCGAGCGCTCGGTCTGGATCATTGTCCGCGACTTCGAGCAGGAGGCGTGCTTCGTCCTCATGCTCTGGGCCATGGCCATGATGGCCGCCAAGTGGATCGCCACGACCCGGGAGGCTCGCCTCTTGGACAGTGATCTCATCCCGTTGGCGGAGGGCATCCGGATCCTGCCCGAGGACGCGCGCGAGTACACCCGCCAGATCCAGGCGCTCCCAGCTCAGCAGCGGCAGGCGTTGCTGCCGCGTGCGCTGGAGTCCGCTTTGAACCGATTCGGGACCACGGGGAGCATTCAGGCAGCGTCGGAAACCGCCCACGCCGCCTGCAACGCCGAGGCCGAGCGACTCGATTCCGAGCTCGCCATGGTCCGCTACATCGCCTGGGCGATCCCTTCCATCGGTTTCATCGGCACCGTCCGCGGCATCGGCGATGCGCTCGGTCTCGCCCACAAGGCCGTGGCCGGGGAGATTTCCGGGGTCACCCGGAGCCTCGGGGTCGCCTTCAACTCGACCTTTATCGCCCTCCTCATCAGCATCGTTCTCATGTTCCTCCTCCACCAACTCCAGCTCCAGCAGGAGAGGCTCGTGCTCGACACCTCGAGCTATGTCGACGACGGGTTGGTCGAGCACCTACAGGTGGCGGCCCCTACCCCCGGGGAGCGAATCGGGTGATGACGGCGCCGTGCCTCCCTGGGCCTGCGCCGATCGACAAGATGATCGGGAACCTACGAGGGTCCTCCATCGAACCACGGTACGATGACGTCGCACTCATCCACTTCGGGGCTGATGGTGGGCCAAGGCCCACCCTACGTCGGACCGACAAACCGGCCAGGCCCGTAGGGTGGGCTTCAGCCCACCATCAGAGCCCCATTCGTCTCCTTGGCGATTCAGATCACTTTGTCGGTGGAAGCGGGACATGCGCCTAGCGCTCGAGCTCGCCGACGTCGGCCTGTTGGCCCTGCCGGAGGAGGGCGAAGCTGCGGCGCCAAGCCCCGGCATCGCCATCGTGGATGGAGAGACGATCACCGTCGGTCGGGAGGCGGCAGCGCGAGCTCGTCTGACGCCGCGACGTCTGCACAGTCGTTTCTGGCAGGACATCTCTACCGATGCGCTTGGCCGTCCATTCGGCCGTCGGCTGAGGTCGGCCGATCTTGCATGGACTCATCTTTCCCAGCTCTGGCGAGAGACTGGGCGCGGCGTAACCAGCGTCATCCTGGCGCTGTCGGGCGAACGAAGCACGGCCCAGCTCGGTCTGATCCTCGGAGTCGCCCGTTCGGCCGGCCTCCCGGTCGACGGGTTGGTAGATGCGGCAGTCGCCGCCGCGGTAGGGCGAACACCCGACGCACCCGCGCTCCTCCTCGACCTCGAACTCCACCGAGCAGTCCTTACCGTCTTGGAACCCGGTCCGAGACGGGACACTGTCCTCACCTCCGATCAGGTCGGACTCTCGGCTCTTCACGATGTTTGGCTGCGCCTCATCGCCGGCGTCTTCCTCAAAAACACCCGCTTTGATCCCTTTCACTCGGCGGCGAGCGAACAGGACCTCTATGACCGCCTGTCGCCCATCCTCGATACGCTGCGTCAGCGGTCATCGACCACGGTCTCGCTGAGGGCCGACGACAACCTTTTCACCATCGACCTCACCCGCGACCAAGTGGTTTTCGCTGCCGACACTCGCTACGCCGAGATCGAGGAACTCATACGCTCGGTGTCAGCCCATCGTCCGGCCGCGCTGCTGCTCACCGCGCGGGCAGCAAGCGCCGCCGGCCTGGCGGATCGTCTGGCCAATCTGACCGGGCTCGAGGTCGTCGAACTGCCCCTTGCCGCCGCCTCGGTCGGCGCCCATTTGGCCGCCTCGCAAATCGTGGCCCGCGGGCCTGCCCTTCCTTTCGTGACCGATCTCAGCGAGTCGGTGAGAAGTGCGGGTTAAACGCCGAACGACCCCCATCGGTCTGTCATTCCTCGACGCCATGACCTGCGGACTCGGCGCGGTGGTGCTGCTCTACATGGTGATCAACGGGTCGGTCCAGCAACAGACCAACCAACTGACCCAGACCCTCCGAGCGGAGGTGGATCGGCTCGAGATTCTGGTGCTCGAGGATCACGCCCGCATGGTTGAGCTTCGCAACTCGAACCGCGTGGTCGAGGACGAGAGGGCTCGGGCGAGTGGTCTGGCGCGGCGGCTCATCGAGAACCTCGAGGAGATCCGGGTCGAGCTCGCCACCTTTGACGCCTCCACCATCGCCAGGCGCGAACACATCAACCGCCTCATGGCCGATGTCAGATCCCTCGAGGAAGATGCCAAGCGGCTGTCGGCCGCGACCCCCAGCGATGAAACCCCGGGGAGGAACCTCCGAGCGCATGTGGGTGACGGGGACCGGCAGTACCTCACCGGTCTCAAGGTTGGGGGGGAACGAATCCTCTTCATCGTCGATGCCTCGGCAAGTATGCTGGATGACACCATCGTCAACATCATCCGCCGACGCAACCTCCCCGACACCGAGAAGATCCGCGCTGACAAGTGGCAGCAGGCGGTGGCCACCATCGATTGGCTGACGACCCAGATCCCGCGAACCAGCAAGTTTCAGATCTACACTTTTGCGGATCGGCCGCGGGCGGTGCTTCCCGACACCGCCGGCGAGTGGCTCGATGGTGGTGATCGGGCCATGCTCAACCGTTCCGTTGCGGCTCTCCGCCAAATCGTTCCCGACGGTGGGACCAATCTCTACCACGCCATGACGGTGATCACCGGTCTCAATCCACGGCCTGACAACGTGACCCTTCTCGTCGACGGCCTGCCGACCAAGGGCGCCGGGAAGTCGGCGCGAGGCACCGTAAGCGCCAAGGGGCGTGCCAAGCTCTTCGCCAAGGCCATCAAGAACCTACCCCGCTCCATCCCCATCAACGTCGTGCTCTTCCCCATGGAGGGCGACCCCATGGCGGCCAGCGCCTACTGGCAGCTCGCCATGGCCCATCGCGGCTCGTTCATGTCGCTGTCTGAGGATTGGCCGTGAAGCGCCGCGAGGAGCTCTCGGTCTTCAGCCTTTCATTCCTCGACGCCATTTGCTGTGGTTTCGGGGCCATTGTCCTGCTGCTCGTTCTGACCAAGGTCGGCGAACCCAGGGCCATCGAGACCGCTCGGGCTGACCTCGACGGTCTCGTTGCCCGACTCGAGGTCGAGCTCCATGAGATTCGCGGTGAGACCGTGATCCTCGAACGCGAACTCACAACCCGTGAGGAGCAACTCTCCGACGAAAGTGCAGGCGTCGCCCGACTCCGCGGCGATCTCGAGGAAATCAGGGGCGAGTTCGCAGCCAGCCGGCAGCTGTCGGAGGTCTCAGAGATTGTCGAAGGCCGGCTGGTCGCGGCCCAACAGGAGTTGACCGACGAGATGCGTCGCCTTCAGGATCGTCAATACCGCAGGCCGCCTGAGGACTCCATTGTGGGTGGGATCCCGGTGGACAGCGAGTACGTCATCTTCATCATCGACACTTCCGGGAGCATGAAGAACTACGCCTGGCCGGCGGTAAATCGAAAGATGTCGGAGGTCCTCGACGCCTATCCCAAGGTCAAAGGCCTCCAGGTCATGAACGACATGGGCCAGTACATGTACTCCCACTACGCCGGCAAGTGGATCCCGGACACTCCCGGGCGGCGTCGCGCTGTCAAGGAACGCCTGGCTAGTTGGACCGCCTTCTCCAATTCTTCCCCGGTAGAGGGAATCACAGCCGCTATCCGGACCTTTGGCCGCGGTGGGAATCGAGTCAGTCTCTTTGTCTTCGGTGACGAGTTCTCGGGTTCATCCATCGACCAGGTTGTGCGTTCAATCGATCGGATCAATGCGCCGAATGCCAGCGGCAAACGCCCGGTGCGGATCCACGCAATCGGTTTTCCCACCGTCTTCTCGATGGCCAGCGCACCCAACTCGACGGGGGTGAAATTCGCTACATTGATGCGGATCCTCTGCCGAAGGAATGGTGGGACGTTTGTGGGGTTGTCGACGCTGGATTAGTTCAGAGTTATGAGTTCAGAGTTGAGAGTTTCCACCACCCAACGCTAGTACGGCGTGCGACACCTCTCAACTCTTAATTCTTAACTCTTAACTACTACTCGATATAGCCGAGCGCCCTCAGCTGCTCGACCGTCTCGTCATCGAGCTTCTTCGACGTCAGTCGATCGAGGGCGCCGAGGCCCTCGGAGACGGTTGCAAGGCACTCGAGGAGAGGGTCGCTCGGCGGTTCGGCAGCGACATCGAGGTTGACCAGTTCGCCGGGATCGGCATCAAGATCAAAAAGCGCGTGAGAGTTGTTCTTGACTCGGAGGATCTCTTTCCGGTCTTGGTGCACGATCCCCACCGACAGGAGCCCCTTGGAGCGCTTTCGGTCACTGTCGCGTTCACTGTGAACGGCTCCCTTGTGCGCCTGATAGCAGATCGTACGCTCGGGAGGAAGCGTGCCACCCTCGGCCGCAGCCGCCCAACTGAGACCTGAAAAAGTAGCTGGAACCTCCAAACCGAGGAGTTCGAGAATGGTCGGTGCAACGTCGAGGATCGTCGCTTGGCGATGGATCACCCGCTGCTCGACGGTGCCTTTCCACGCCAACCCCAGGGGGATCCGCAGCGATGGCTCGTAGAGATACCGACCGTGGCCCCAATAGTCGTGTTCACCGAGGCTCTCACCGTGGTCGGCAGCGAAGACCACGATGGTCTCATCGGGAGCAACATGGGTCTTGATGCCTTCCAACAGACGGCCGATGGCGACATCAACGGCGGCCACCTCGGTGTCGTACCGGTCTCTTCTGGATGGGTCGTGATCGGCGATTCCAAGCCGTTCGGCATACTCTTGGTGAAACCGATATGGGGCGTGCGGCTCGACATAGTGGAGCCAGAGAAAGAACGGTTGATCCGGGTTCGACTTGAAGTGGCTGTCAACCCACTCGAGGCCCTCGTCGGTGACGTCTTCGCCCGTTGCCTCGGCGTTGAGGAGACCGAACCACCGGCGGCGGGTGAAGACCTCGCCGTACACGTCGAAGTGCTCTCCGAGACGGGAGAGGTTGTCCTTCAAGGTCCAACTGCTGACAAACGCCGCGGTGCGCCATCCGCGGGCAGCAAGAATTTTCGGCAGGGAGTCGAGATCGGACCGCATCAGAAGACCGTTGCGGGTGGAACCGTGCTCGTGGGGCTCGATCCCGGTGATCATCGAGCACAGGGCGGGTGAGGTCAGGGGTTCGGGAGTCCGTGCGGCGTCGAATCGAATGCCATCGGCGAGGAGCGCGTCGATGATGGGCGAGGTCGGGCGCTCGTAGCCGTAGCTCGACAGCCGATCTGCCCGGAGCGCATCAACCGTGACGATCACCACCGCCTTGGCCTGTTCGGCGAAGGCCCCTCCGGCAATCCCCAGCAACGCCAGGGTCACGACCACAAGTCGAGTCATCTCTTTCATCAATCTGCATCTCTCGCCCACGCCCATCCACCTTTCTCTTTGGTACCAGGCGGCGACATTCTACTCGAATTGTCAGCGCCCGTGTCGCGGGGCAAAAATGACTCATCCGGGCACACTGATTGTCGAAGTGGGACAGAACGAGTGACAGGCGGGTCCCGTCCTCCGGTCTCAAAGTTGGCACCTCACTTGCGTATCAGACTGGAGGAGGCGGAGATGTCGAAGACCGCGAAACAGCAGAAAGCCACCTGTCCACGCGTGCTCATGGTCGATGATGATCTGGCGCTTCTCGAGGCCATGACCGACTGGCTGGAGGAGCGATGTTGCGCCGAGGTCACGACTTTCAGTTCGGCCGAAGAAGTCATGGCTACGGTCCGACCCGGCAGCTTTGATGTCTGCATCCTCGACTATCGACTCGATGGAGCCGACGGTCTCACCCTCGGCGCCATGCTGCGTGAGATCATTCCCGGCGCCCGGTTGATCCTCCTCTCCGGCGAGCTCTCTTCAAATATCGAAGCACTGGCGTTCGAGCATGGCTTCGGCCGGGTCTTCACCAAACCCGTCTCTCCCGAATCGCTCGCCCAGGCCATCGCTCACTGATTTCGACCCAGGTCCAGCTCGCTCCTATCCGGAAACTCCGGAGGGGACAACGCGATTCTCGATGTCTAAACGAGCGGTTACTGCTCTGAGTTTCGGCCGCACTTCTCACCGGGTTTCGTAGCGGGGCCGGCGATGCACACAGTCCGGGCTACACTGGTTGCCAATGAGCACCTTCGACCGCAACTGGCGAGAGCTCCAGCTTGAGACCCTGGTCGATCTGTCGTCCACCATCGGTCGCGTCCGCCCGGAAGAGGCACTCGTCGACGACCTCCTGCAACGCGCCGTCGGCACCCTCGACGCCGGATCGGGACTGGTTGCAACGCTTCACCCGGGGGGGCAGGAGGCGACGGTCCGGGCCTTGAGCCTGCCGCCGAGCGTCGAGGCCATCCGATCCCTGTTCCCCCCCGATCTCCTCGAGGAGTTGGCATCCGGCCGCTTCGTTCGCGCCCAACGTGATCAGGGCGATGCCCCGTTCGAACTTCTGGCAGCCCCCCTCAGAGCGGGTCAGGAGTTCCTTGGAATGGTGGTACTTGGGGACAAGGAAACCCGAGTCGGCCGAATCCCCTTCTCGGACAGTGACGCTCGATTTCTTCTCGCCCTGGGCAGTATGGTCGCCACCGCGGTTGCCACCTCACGCAGTGTGGCTGCCATCGAACGAGACCGCCAACGGCTCGCCGACGAGAATCGTGAGCTTCGCGACGTCGCACGGCGCGAGGGGTTCATCGGTGAATCACCTCCAGTCCGAGAGATGCTCGAGACCCTCCGGCGGGTCGCCCCAACCGGAGTCAACGTCATGCTCCGTGGCGAATCAGGAGTCGGCAAGGAACGGGTTGCTCGTCTGTTGCACTCGTTTTCCGAGCGGTCCAGCGGCCCCTTCGTGCCACTCAACTGTGCCGCCCTGCCCGAAAGCCTGCTCGAAGCCGAGCTCTTCGGCATCGAGGAGGGCGTGGCCACTGGAGTCCAGCGTCGACTCGGTAAGATCGAGCTGGCAGGTGGAGGAATGCTTTTCCTCGACGAGGTCGGCGATCTGACCCTGTCCCTGCAGGCCAAGCTGCTTCGCGTGGTTCAGGAGCGGGAGTTCGAGCGTCTCGGCGGACGAGAGCGGATCCCGGTCGATCTCCATCTCGTGACGGCGACCAATCGCGACCTGGAAGCGATGACCTCAGACGGAGAGTTCCGTCAAGATCTCTATTACCGGCTCCGCGTTGTGGTTGTCCACGTGGCACCCCTGCGAGAACGTCGTACCGACATACCGCTCCTTGTGCGCCATTTTCTCGAGTTCTACGGCGAGCGTTTCGGCCGGCCCGGCCTCAAGCTCTCACACAACGCCCTCGCCGCCCTGATGTCCTTTCCATTCCCGGGCAATGTCCGTGAGCTCGAGAACGTCCTTCAGGCCGCCATCGCCCTCGCGCCCGGTGAATCCATCACCGAGGACGACCTGCGGCTGCACACCGACAACGCGGGTACTCCGACCACAGCCGCGACCATGTCGCTTGACGAGTTGGAAAAGCTCCACATCGAACGCGTACTGAAGTCGGTCGATGGCAATCGTACGGCCGCCGCACGGGTGCTGGGTATCGACCGATCCACTCTGTATCGCAAGATGCGGCAGAACGCATCAAACGATGCAATGTGCGACTAGAGACTTAAACGCTCTAAAAAAACATTTTAGTATTCTATTTAGGTCAATGTACAGACAACTGATGCAAAATACGACTATCCGGAGCACCGCGTATCGCCTCCAAGGCTGGCACGAAACTTGCCACTCCAGTCGTCGGAGGTTTCTTGATGAGGTCCATGGTTTTCGTCAAAGTCCCTGGTACGGCTCTGGCCGTGATCGCGGCGGTGACGGCCGCTCATATCGCGAACCTCAGCTTTGAAATTCCGTCCCATCAACTCCAGCTTGCGTGGACCCTGACTCGCGTTCTGATACAGTTGTAGGCTCATCATGGAGGTCGTGCTGCACCTACCGGTGGTGCCGAACGTCGAGTTGGTCGCTGCAAAGGCCGTGGAAACCGTTGGCGGGGCCCTTGGCATGCACCAGTCCGGCATTGAGGCAGCCAGTGTCGCCATCGTTGAGGCGTGCCTCAACGCCATGGAACATGGCGGCGGTCAGATGGTTGTTCGGATGTCCACTGACAACCCTGACGGAAAACCCTGCCTGGTAATCGAAGTCGAAGACCAGGGAGACGGTTTCGACCCCACCGAAGCACCCCGTAACAGTTCGACCCGCGTCCACGGGTGCACATCGAAGCGTGGATGGGGCCTGACGCTCATTCGCGAGCTCATGGACGATGTGCAGATTCGATCAAATCCCGGTCAGACCCTGGTCCGAATGCGCAAGTACGTGGAGAATACACCATGAACGAAGAACAGATGAAACTCTCGAAAGATGTTGTAGCCGAAGGCTTTGGAGTCATTGCTGCGGCCGGATACATCAATAACGAAGGCGGTCAGGCCATAGCTGACGCCGCCACGGAGCTGATCGACGGCGGATGCGGCACCCTCCTCATCGACCTCGAAGGAACCCGGATCATCAACTCCATCGGTGTGTCCATCCTTCTCGAAATCATGGAGAAGCTGCTCGAAGACAAGGGTCAACTCGCATTTTGCAACCTCACACCAACGATTTCCAAAACTTTCGAAATCATGGGGCTCGTCCAGTACGCCACGATCTTCTCGGACCGCGACACGGCCCG
>Ga0164313_10000962_pt1 | contig 24604 bp, 37 predicted proteins | sample GuaBasSedimGuay4_FD_113735 | JGI IMG/M metagenome (GOLD analysis project Ga0164313, IMG submission 113735) | Subseafloor sediment microbial communities from Guaymas Basin, Gulf of California, Mexico - Guay4, Core 4569-4, 0-3 cm | ecosystem: Environmental > Aquatic > Marine > Hydrothermal vents... | reverse complement strand
GATAATAAAAGTATAGATTACCTATACGACCTTGTTAAAATGTTAACTAATATGGGAATTAATAGTGACATAACTACTGTTGATATAGCTAAGAGTAAATATTATGATTTCTCAACTATAACAGACGAAAGTATATTAGTTCCTAAGTCAGATAAAGTCAAAGACATATTTCAAAAGATTGTAGATGATAAACTAAATGTACATATGGCTGAAACTTTATTACCAAAGATATATGATATTCTTCCAGCTAATTTAGATTGTGGACTAGAAAACAATGTTCATAATATGACAATTGATGCAGATGGAAGCTTGCGCATGTGTTTGAGAATTCGTGGAATTATGACACCTAACATGAAAGCTTATGATTCTATTATGGATAATGGTGAATTACATTTTGCTTATAAAGAGTTTTTAAGTATTGATAAAAGAAATCATTGTAGAGGGTGTAATTGGAGTTGCCCTATCATGAGCCTAATTATTTCAAAACAAGAAGATAATATCGATAATCTAATACATAAGGAGATAAGAAATAAATAATGAATAAATATTATGTTTATATTTATTTAAATCCTATTAAACCAGGTTTATATGATTATAAAGGTTATAAATTTTCATATGAACCTTTTTATATAGGAAAAGGTTGTGGAACTAGATTACATGATCATTTAAAACGAGATAAATGTAATATTATTAAAACAGAAATAATCGAAGAGTTATTAGATCTTCAATTAAAACCTATTATAATAAAATATAAACAATATTTATTTGAAAACGAAGCATTTGAACTAGAAAAATTATTAATTAAAACTATAGGCAGAATAATTAATTTAACTGGACCTCTTTCAAATATACAACCAGGCGGGGAAGGTTTTACAGGGTGGATTATAACTGAAAATTGGAGAAAAAGAAATAAAGAAGGTTTAAAAAAGAGATGGTCTAAAATTGAAAATCATATTCAGCAAAGTAAATCTTTAAAACATGCTTTTAGAAGTAAGAAGATTAGAAAAAAGATGAGTGTTCTTATGAAGAAAGAATGGTCTGATATCACAAAAAGAAAAAATAGGATCAAATCTCAACATACAAAATATGTTAAAAAACAAAAAAGTAAAGCTTCTATAAAAGCTCATAGTTTAACATGGGAACTAATTAATCCAAATGGTAAAGAATATAAAACTAACAGGTTAAAAAACTTTTGTAAAAATTTTAATTTATCTGTTGAACCTTTACAAAGAGTAGCAATGGGTGAAAATTTCCATCATAAAGGATGGTTTTGTTATAAAGAAGGTACTAGAGATATAACTATCTGGAGATTAAATCTACTTCGTCTTAAAAAATTATTAATTGAATATAATAGAAGAAGAAAATTAAAAATTACATCTATGGGTAGAATCAAAACTAAAGAAGAAAAGAATAAAATCGGAAAAGCTCAAAAAGGTAATAAACATGGTTGTGGTTATAATCATACTAATGAAGCTAAAAAAAGAATAGGAAATGCTTCCAAGAAAAGATGGAGGAAGGTTAGAGATGGAATTAAATGAATTAAAACCAAGAATTGGCGATACTGTTGAAGTAGTATCAGGAATGATGGATGGTCATAAAGGTAAAGTTAAAGCATTATATTTAAATGGGTATGCAGATATCGATCCTATTGGACCAATTCCTATTAATTTTGTAAATGTTATTGAACAGAGAGAAGGTGTGATGGATAAAGAAATAAAAGTATTAAAAGAACATGATAAATATTATGAAGCAATAATTGATAATAAACCAGTTAAATTATTTAAAGTCGGTACTGTAGATGAAATGAAAAAACAAAGCAAACTTAGATTAAATAGAATATCCGAATTAATAACATTTAAAGATTTCAAACCTCTTTTGGATAAATTGTATTTTTATTCATGTGTTAGTCCAAGAGTTGAAGAATATGAAGAAGTTGTAACTGAGATGTCAAAAGAAATTAAAAAATTATATGATATAGTTGCTTTTGCACCTTTAGCTAGATCACAAACAAATATTTTTCATTATTATCTTAAACAAATAGATCCAAAGATTTATGGTAAAGCTCAAACATTTACACGGATTACAAATTTATTATTTGAAGACTTGAAATATATAAAGGAGAAAATAGATGGCTGAAGAAGGCGGAATATTACAAAATGCAATAGAATTTTATCAAAAGATAAAATCAGAGGAAGAAGTCACTGTTAAATTTAGAAAGCTTAGTGGTGAAGAAAGAACAATGAGATGTACTTTAGATTTTTCTAAAATACCGAATCAAGAAAAACCAAAAGATGTTGATATGGGTAAAATATTTTCATTGGTTCAAAAGCATGGAATGGTTCATGTTTGGGATCTTGATAAAAAAGGATGGAGAACTGTTCCATTTGATAGAAGTGAATGGATAGATACTCCAAACAATGTTCGATTTAGAATGAAAAAGAAAAATTGAATAAATTTATAAAAGTTGAATCTCATAAAAATATTAAGGTTCCTGTTGGTTATAGAATTGGTGGTATTATTATTAACGGTAAATATATTAAAAGAAGCAAGAAAAAAATAAGCAATACCACCATAAAGGATGATAACAAATTTATACTAAAACTCCAAGGCAGATTATTTCAAAGGAGTTTAGAATGGATAAGAAAAAAGATTTTTAAAAGATTTTAAAGAAAGGATATAAAATGAGCATTTTAGATGAACTATTATCTGATATACACAAATTACCAGAGGATGAACAACTTCGAATTATATGTGACCAGATAACTAAAGAAGAAATATCAAATGTAGATGAATATGAAGGTCCAGTTGGAGCAAATATATTTTTATCATTAGATGTTAATATAGAAAATGATATTAAACATGATAATTATATTTGTTTAGAAAGGGAAGCAGCAGGCGCTTTTATTATAAGTTCCTGGTGTTGTTTGATTGATAAAAAACCAAAAAGAGTTAAAGCTTGGAATGTTAAACAAACAACACCTAAAAAAATATTAAAAGAATTTGCAGAAAAAATGTCTTTTTTAAAAGGAGAATAGACAATGAGCTCAAGTCATTTAAAAGATGAAATTGTTATAAGTGAAAAATTTACAAGTCTAATTGGCACAAGAGACAATGCATTTGATTCTGATAGTTTTGATCAAGTAAAATTTCGTCCTCTTACAAGAAAGAGATCAATTAGAACTAAAGATTTTCTTGAGGGAGTATATAATCAATTAACAAGAAATTCTGAAATTTTACCTGATGGGTGTAAATATTTTAAAACTACTAATGATGGTGCTAAAATTTTAGTTATGGAGCAACAACCAGCTATTAGAACTATAATGGCTGATATTGAAATAGAACCAATTATACAAAAACTTAAGACAACAGGTAAGCTGGAAGAATATGGATTTACAAATTTTACTTCAACCAAAAAAGATGACGACGCAAACAATGAAGGTTATTATCAATTTCAATTATCATTCCCATATGTTATTCAAATAATTAGTTTAAACTCATTGAATCAATTAAAAAAAATATTTACCTTTTTTAGAATTCACCCAACTACAAGTTTAAATGATTATTTGTGTTTAGCTCCATTATATAACATTCCTTCTGGACAAGGAATGTGTTTGGGTGGAGCTCAAAGCTTTCCTTCATTATTAGAATCAGTTGAATCAGTACAAGACTCTTTTTGGTTAAATATTTTTAATGAAGATTATATAGATAATATTTTAAAGTATTTGGAACATGATGAATATAAAGTACATGATTATTTAACATGGATGTATTATACAAAAAAAGATCCTATGTTTGTTTTTAATGTTAATTGGATTAAACATTCTAAAAATATATTTGGGATGATTAAACAAATAGAAGAAGGCTATACTTATATAACTCGTAGCGTTAATAAAAATGTTCCATTTTCAATATTAAATAATATTTTTAATGAAAGTCATTCATCTGAAGATAATTCAAATCCAGAAGAAGTAAATGTATGTAATTCTATGGTAGTTGATGATAAAGCTATTGCAATTGGAGATGAAGTTTTGTATAATAATGAGTCATTTTATCTTTATTCAATTTTAAGTAGACATGAAAGTGTTATGATGATTGAGTCTGTAGAGTTACAAGATGAAGATGATAGTATAATTCATTTAGAATATCATGAATTTGCAGGTGGATATAAAGATCCATATGAAGAAAATCAAATAACAAATGTTGAAGTATCGGGGAAAATTATAAATCCTGGAGATATAATAAAATGTACATTTGATGATTTGATTTGTTATAAAAAAATAGAAAAGTTAAGAATAGCAAGTGATGGAGAGGTTGAAGCAATTATTAATAATGATCATTATCTAATGAATAATATTGATTTTGAATTATTTGATTTATCTAATATTAAAATAAAAGGAGAATTTATTACTAAAGATAAAAAATATATAATAATAAGTCGTATGAATTCAACTTCTTTATTAAAAAAGAAAGATAATGTTGTATTTAAAGAATATTCTGTATCTTCAGATGGAAATATTATGTTAAAATTTGTAAATGAGTTTGATCGTTATATTTCTATAAAATATAGAGATATAGATAAAATTCATTCTAAATATGAGTTTATTGATAATGAGTGTATAAAAAATGTTGATGTTATGTATTATTTTGATAGATTATTATTTAATGATAATAATGATAGTTCTTTTGATATTATAAAAAATAAAGGATTATATATTGATAAAACCACTGATGAAAACATTAGAAATTTTTTAATGAATGATGATACATTTAAATTTGATAAAGTTTTAGCTACAATATTAGTTGAAAATCAAACTAGATTAACAATCCCTGGTATAGCAGTTGATATTGATTTTAAAGTTGGAGATTCTATTGTATACGCTGATTGGGAAACACCTGAAAATATGCTAGAAATCTCAGTTATTGAATCTTTTGAATATAATAAAGATAACTGCAATTTATATGTTCATTCAAAAACAAGTGATGGTAAATCTTTTAAAATAAAGTATATTGATTTTAAAAATAACTATGTTAGTATAGGTATTATTAGAAAAATTTATCATTCATGTATGGGGTGGAAATCTGGAGATAAAATAAGATCTAATACAACTGGAATTGCTAATTTTCCAAAGAAAGATGTAAATGAAATAATAGCGTTTATTGTAGATGGAACCACTAAGTATCCAATGGTTCTGTGTTCTAATTTATGTACACTATGGATGAATGATAAAACAATTAATAGTTTTGATTATTATTCACCTGTATCACCTGAATGGGATAAATTAGTTAATTGTGAAATTAATTTGGATAAAATTAAATGGGCTCATGGAGATTTATATAAACATGGTGAAAATAGAATGATTAAATCAATTATTAAAAGTAATAAATCTAAAATGGGAATGCTTAGTTCTTATTGTAGTGATACAGGAGGATTTGACTGGAATTATGATATTGATAAATATCAACTAGAAAGATTTCGACGTTATGGATTTATAACACCAAGATATACTATGTCAAACCCAAACAGCGCATCTAATGGATATGGAATTAATAATTATTTTGGAGGTTATATAACATCATATAACTCATCTATTGAGATTAGAAGTGAACAATTAAAGGAGGATTTTTAAATGTTTCCAATATGGATAAATGATGGATCAACTGAAATGCCAATAGACCCCATATTTTATATAGTTGCAAATGATGGGATGTATCTTAAAAAAAGTATGGGACATTTTGAAACAATAACAAAAGTAGATAATATTTCTATTTTGAAAGGGTGTGAAACAGAAGCAACTTTAAATATTGAAAAAATTAAAATGAGACAGTTTACTCAAATATTGACTCTATTTAAGGAGGTGTTTAGAAAATATAAAGCTGAAGCAAATATTGTATTGCATTATAATAAATATACAGGTTTATTTAAAATAGAAATACCAGAACAACAGGTATCTGGAGCATCTGTAGAATATAAAAATGGTGAAGAAACTTATAAAGATTTTTTAAGGATAGGAACAATTCACAGTCATGCAAATATGTCAGCTTTTCATTCGGCAACTGATCAGGATGATGAAGAGAATTGGGATGGATTACACATTACATTAGGTTTTATGGGAGAAGAATACTTTGATATATCTTGTTCTGTAATGGCTAATGGGGAGAGATTTATGGTTAATCCAGAAGAATATATTGAAGGTATTGAATTGGTTGAATATGAAGTAAAAGTTGAAAACTATTTTGATTCTAATGTTTATTCTTATTTAATTAAAAGTAATAAAGATATAAAACCAAAAAAGAAATTAGGTTATAAATCAATTGCTCCAGATAAGGATTTCTGTATTCCTAAAAATTGGTTATCAAAAATAATGAAATGGAATTTTATTCCAAAAGAAACAACTGATTCAAAAGATTATAATTCATCTATATCTAAAAGTCAACATAATTTATTTGATGATCTATATGATGCTAATGATTGGAATCCATGTGAAAAATGTCCTTTTAAACATCATAAATTTGATATGTTGATGAAGGATAAAATTGATAAAGCGGATTATGAAATAAGTAAAAAACTAGGATTGGATGAGTTTAATAATTTTAGTTTTGATGTTGATAACCCAGAACATGATGGACCAACATTCGGTCCGTTAAAAGATTAATAGGAGAAATGTGTAAATGAATATTAAAATTATTGGACTTGGTGGTATTGGATCCATTCTATGTGATACATTATCAAGATATTTAAATTATTTAAACAAATCTGATATAACTGTTAGTTTAATAGATGGAGATTATTATGAATCTAAAAACTCTGAAAGACAAACATTTGTTAGGTTAGGAGATAAGGCTTCAGTTAAATGTTCTGAAATGACCCATAAGTTTCAAAATATAAATTTTATGGATTTTAATGAATTTATAAATGAAGAAAATGTTAGTTCAATTATAACAGAAGATTCAATAGTTTTTCTATGTGTTGACAATCATATATCAAGAAAGATTATTTCTGATTATTGTCAAACACTTAATAATATAACTGTTATCTCAGGTGGTAATGAATACACTGATGGTAACGTTCAACTTTTTAAGCGCAAAGGAGGAAATAATTTAACAGCTTCATTGGTTGAATATCATCCGGAGATAGAATATCCCGAAGATTTGTCTCCAGAGGATATGAGTTGTAAAGAATTGGCTAAATCAGAACCACAGCTATTGTTCACAAATATGACTGTTGCAACAATAATGTGTTGGGTATTTTATGCAATTCATCAAGGTAAAGATGTAACTAAATTTGGTGAAGTATATTTTGATATTACTTCAATGGCTACATTAGCAAAAACGCGAAATTCTAAATTATAGGAGATTTTTAAAAAATGAGTGAAAGTTATGAAAGTTTAGAGAAAAAAACAGTTGCTATGTTAAGACAAATCATAAGACAGCGTGGTATTGTTGGTTTTGCAAGAAAAACAAAACATGAAACCATTAATGCTATTCTTAATAATGATAAAAGTAATGCATTGGGTGACGGTCCTTCAAATAAACCACCTACACAAAAATCTGAAGCAAATGAAAAATTAATTGCAGGTGATTTTAAAATGTCAGCTGTAATAACCAAACCAAATGCAAAGAGAGGTGATAGAGCTACAACAACCATTCAGGTATCTTGTGGTGCTAATTCATCTGCTTTTCCTGTAGTTGGAAAATCAGTAGGTGCTGTACAGGAATTTCTAAAAGAAGTTCTTAATGTTAATAGAATGGCATCTGGTCAGGTTAATGGTGAGATAGTAAAGTCAGATTATATTCTTAAAGAAGCTGATGTTTTAGAATTTATTAAACCGGCTGGTCGTAAAGGATAATTGATTAATTAAAATATGAGACGGGAAACAATCTCGTCTCATATTTAAATTAAAAATAAAACTTGATTTAAGAAACATTCTCATATATAATGAGAAACAAACTAAAGGAAATAAAATGTATAAAAGTATTGCAATTATAGGATTGGGTTCACTTGGTGGATTCTTTGTTGAGAGTATTGCTAAATCAGAAGGACTGCATTCTTTAATACTAATAGATCCTGATTTGGTAGAAGAGAAAAATATCAGAAGATCTGTATACAGAAAAAAAGATATCGGTAAGTTTAAAGTAGATGCTTTAAAAGATATAATTGAAGATAGAATTGATAATTTATCAATTAAAGTATTTCCAATAGGTTATATCGAGGGTAAAATTTATATGCCTGAGGTTGATTTAGTAATTGATTGTAGAGATGAAATTATTAGTAGACGTGGAGAAATTGATATTAGATTGTATATATCATATAAAACATTAGTTATGGATTGTCAAAAACTTAGAAATTTTGCACATCCACACACTGGTAAATATGCTAAACTTTTATCAATGTCAGATTTATCTTTTGCAGCAACTAAAGCAGCTAGATATATACAAAGTAAAGAATTAAAAGAATGTATTAAAAATCAATCTATATATCAATTTTCTATCAATTCATGTGCAATAGAAGTTTCAAGTGAAATTGAACTTTATAACAATAGACCTGACATGATTGTTGAACCATTTCTTGGAGATGAAAAAATTAGAAATCTCCATGTTAATTTACCAAAGATTATTGAAGTTAATAAAACAAAAGATCTAACAGTAGTAGTAGGGCAGGAAGATTGTATTGGAGAAAATATACAAAAAATAAAAAAGAATGAAATAAATGAATATAGTAGTGCAGTTAAAGTATTAAGTGATTTAGTTCAAAATATAATTCCAGCATCTGAATTTTATACTATGTTAGTTAATGATATAAATCCAGATAACGTATATATAGAACTATTGCCTGAGACTGGCGCCGCGTAAGGATTTAATATGATAGAAAATAAAAATTATTATAAATCAAATAATTCAAATCCAATTATACCATCTCTTGCTTTATTTAAATATAAACCTTATAAAATAAATTGGTGTCATCAAGGATATCAAATTAAAAAATATTTTATTATAGTAAATAATACAGAAGACAATTTAATTGAAGATGTAATAATTTATAAAAGTTGTCATCCAAATGCATGGGGTGGTGAGGAAGGTAATTTAAACATAGAAGACCCTCCAAAATATTCAAAATTTTGTTTACCTCCAGTTGTTAAAGGTGCAAAATTAATTAGTAATAAATTATTTAAAAAATATCAAAATGGTGAAATAAAATTAAAAGAAAAAAATGTTTTTTCAGATGATTGGTTTAGAAGAAATGTGTTAATGATTTGGCAATTAAATGATACACATCATGATCCTTTAAGAAAACACTTTAAAACAATACCACATTTACCAGATTTTAGGAGATAAAAAAATGGACGATTTGTTTAGTAAAGAAATGAAAAAAGGAATTGTTAAGATAATTGATAAGAGACTTCAAGAATTGAATCTTAATAAGACTCTTGATGAATTAAAAGATTCTAATTATGGAATAGATAAAAGCATTAAAGAATTGGTTAATGAATTAGAAGAAGTTAGAGATACAACTGTTGACAATGAAAATGCATTAGATGATATTATGTCTGAAAATGAAATTGCTTCATTAGTTGAAAGAACAATGGATGATTGTGTTGATGAAAAAATGACTCAGAGAATGGAAGAAATGGAAGATTTAGTTAGCAGAACAATGCTTAAATTAATTCCAGAATTTAATAAAAGAATATCAAAGGAAATAAAGAAACATTTTGTAGCATTATCTAATTATGTAATTAAACACTTTAAAGAAAAGGAATAGTTATGCCTAGTTTATTAAACTATGAAGATTTCTGTGAAGATCTTAAAGAGATTACCACAACCAGACAATTTGATAAAAAACAATTTCACCCAGTAGGATTGTTTTCGGAGCAGATCTTTGGTCCAGTTAAAAATTATACTTGTCAATGTGGTACATATTGGGGAATTTCAGGATCTGGTGGTACATGTGCTACGTGTGAAGTAGACGTAGTTAATAGCAATGAAAGAAGAAATAGATTTGCTAAAATTATATTACCAATCCCTGTAATAAATCCTTTATTTTATGACTTGATTGCAGATCTTGGTGGGAGAAAAATAAAAGAAAATATAGACAAACTAATGAAAAATGAAAATAGTGTATTATTCTGGGATGAAGAAGAAGAATATTATTTTGTAAGAGAAGAGAATCCTGAGGATATAAGAAGAGATTCTCTAACAGGAATAGAAGCTATAAAAACTTTTGTATTAGATTTAGCTGAGTATTCTGTTGAGTTAGGTAATACTAAATGGCAAATTATCATAGATAATATAGAACAATTAGTTATTAATCAAGTTATAGTATTACCACCAGATCTAAGACCTGCTTCTAAAAAGATTAGTAAAAAAGGACAGGTATCATCTGATAAAATTAATAGATTCTATACTCAAATATTAACTAAAAAAGAAGCAATGTCAGATACACATGTAGATGTTAGAGTTGATAGAAATTTATATTTTAATTTTTACAGACAGTTACAAAAAGATGTTAATGAATTATACTCTTATATTCTTGAAAAGATGTCAAAGAAAGAAGGATTAATTAGAGGAAATATACTTGGTAAGAGAATAGATTTCTCAGGTAGAGCGGTAATTGTTCCTGATCCAACTTTAAAAATGGAAGAATGTGCTTTACCATATTTGATGTTTTTAGAATTATTTAAATTAAAGATAGCAAAAGAAATAATCAAAGACGGTAAATTTAAAAAAGTAAATAATGCAATTGATTTTGTTGATAAATGTATTGAATTAGGAGATGAAGTTCTATTTGATATATGTGTAAAGATTGCAGAAGACGAAGTTTGTTTATTAAACAGACAACCTTCATTACATAGATTAAGTTTGTTAGGTTATAAAGTAAAAGTTACTTTGGAAAAAGTTATTAAACTACACCCATTATCTTGTCCTCCATTTAATGCTGATTTTGATGGAGATCAAATGGCTGTATATATTCCAATTAGTGAAGAAACTAAACAAGAGGTATTAGATAGACTTCTTGTTATAAGAAATCTTACAAATCCATCCAATGGTAGTTTATCAACCACTCCAAGTCAAGATGTTATATTGGGATTGTATGCTATAACACATGAAATATTTGATGATTTACAACATGATGTTGCATGTAAAGGTAAAACAATTAAAGCTGATAGAAAATTATTGAATGATTGTTTTCCTGAGGATTATCCAGTTATAGATGAACCAATTAATGGCAAAAAAATAAAATATTATCTTGGTGATGTAAATCTAAGATATTCCAATGAAATTACTGCTGATGTTCTTGATAAAATTAAATTCCTTGGGTTTAAATATTCAACATTATTTGGAGCAACTCTTTCATTAGATGAATGTTTTATTGATGGTTGTCTTGAAAAAAGAGATTCATTGTATGTAGATGAAAATATAAGAGAACAACTAGATATGGTTTCTAAAGAAGAAACTACCCAATATTTAAGAGATAATTTTAAATATGCTTATATGGTTGAATCTGGAGCAAGAGGTAGTTGGGATCAGGTAAGACAAATAGTTTTAACTAGAGGATTTATTTCAAATTTCAAAGGTGAAATTATTCAAAGACCAATTAAGCATAGCTTTATTAATGGCTTAACTCAAAGAGAATTTTTTGATTCAACTAATGGTAGTAGAAAAGGATTGTTGGATGTTGCTTTAAATACAGGAACAAGCGGATATCTATCAAGAAAATTAATATTTACTTGTGCTAATTTACAACTTGATAATAATACAGATGATTGTGGAACAACTGACCTTCTACAAATTTATGTTGATAATGAAAAGAAAGCTAGAATGTTAGTTGGTAAATGGTTTATGGAAGATAACAAGTTAATTAAAATGACTGAACATAATTGTCTTGGTTATGTTGAAAAAACAATTTATGTAAGAAGTCCAATATTTTGTAAGAATCCTAAATTATGCAAAACTTGTTATGGAGAATTACATGAAGTGTTGGATAGTGATTTTGTTGGAGTTATAGCAGCACAAAGTTTAGGTGAGTGTAATACTCAATTAGTATTAAGAACATTTCATACTAGTGGGGTAGCAGTTATTGGAACTGATGATGATAATGAAAAAGATATGAAACAGCATGATATTGTTGCTGATTTATCAACAGTATCTAAACTTCTTCATAAATTTCCAAAAAGTACAACACCATCTACATTAGTTTCTAAGTTATATACTTGTTATAATACAAGTAGAACTATTCATCATGTACATTTTGAATGTGTTGTTTCACAATTAATGTGGTATAATAATTCAAAATGGAGATTGGTTGATGGTAGAGATAATGTAGTACCAAAGTACCTCTCCGTGCAGACAGTTCCTAGTAATGAAAGCTGGTTAATGGGTTTAGCATTTTCAAATCCAAAGAAACATATAATTAGAGGTCTTCTTGACTCTGGTTTATATCATGGTGTTATGGATAAAATTTTATGTGGAGAGGAGATATAATGACTGAAGTAAATGATTGGGCTTCTCCTGAAATAGAAAAAAAATTAAAAAAGATACTAGATAATGATTTTAAAGCTCCAGAAGATTTTAAAAGTACTACAAATGTTAAAGATAATAATTATGCTAGATATGAAATTTATCCAGCAGATGCTAACACCTGGAATGAAGTTAAGAAAGTTATCATAACAGAAGATATTTCAGAAACTCGAATATATACTTACAGGAGAAAAGATTTAAATGAAAAAGTTAACACCAGAGCAAGCTGAAAAAATTCATGAAGATGGTGATGACAATTGGGAGATGATTGAAAAAACTGATTCTCCATTTGAACTAAACTATATTGAAGGATTTGATCATCCAGAACATTTAGATAGTGATGATATCTTTATTATTCAAGAAGTTTATTCTAAAATTAAAAGTTTTATTTACAAACGAAAGGATAAAATTTTACATATGGGGGGAAGAAATATAATGAATAAACTCGATTTAGCAGAAAAAATTCATGAGCAGATTGATTGTAATATTGAAGGACCGGAATCTAAAGGTTGGGTTGCAGAATATGGAGATAATGAATGTAACCCAACCTTTTTCAAGTTTGATATTCCAGATAATGTTGATGAACTTGAAAAATTTGATTTTGTAGTTGAAGGAAGATTTGAAAAACGAATACATTATAAAAAAGTAAAATAGGAGACAAAATTTGACTATAGAAAATCCGATATACAAAGTTGGCGATAAGGATAATCATATTTTTAATATTCGACAGCGAGAGTATGCAGCTCTCTTGGAGAATGTACGAAAAATACTGATCCCAGCAGAAGAATTAGGATTTGATCTTGTAGAATATAGATTAAAAGAACCTAGATTTTCTAACGGAGAAATATCTAAAACAATTAAGAAAAATTTAATTATTAGATTTAGAAAAGGTACCTCTAAAATTGATTTATCAATGCAGGTTCCTACTCTTATTGACGGTAATTATATTAACATTAATGGTAGAAAGAAAATACCATTATTTCAGTTATTTGATACTCCAGTTGTTACTAGAGGAAAAAGTGTTAAGATAAGAACTAATGTTGCAACATTAATGGTATTTCTACAAAAAGAATCGCCATATATTTATATTAGTTTATTAGGTAAATCAATTCCATTAATGTTACTCATATTTGGTTATTATGGAATTGATGCGACGGCTGAGAAGTTTGGTTTATCTGAGATGGTTGATGCACCAATGGTTGAAAAACTTGATGCTTCTGATCCTTCTCACATGTATAAAAAGTTAATTTATGATTTAAAAATGTTTTATGATGAATCTCGTGGGACAACTCAAGATGATATTATTAGAGAGATAGGTAGAAATTATTCTAAATTTAACGCTAAAGCAAAAGGCGAGGATATGATCTATGCTTTAGATTTAATTCTAAAAACAGATCCAATTTCTGCAGAGTTCTTTAGAGAAGATAACATCTTAGATGAAATTATTAGAGTATTAGATGATGGATTTCTTGATGATACTGATTTAACTAACAAAAGAATCAGATGTTTTGAATATGTTGTTTTAGCAAAAATATCCAAAGCAGTATTTGATATGTGTTTATCAAATAGAACAGCAAGACAACCAAAATTCAATGTTAATTCAACCCTTATATTATCTGAGTGTAATGTTTCAGATATTGTCCAATTTGATTTTGCAATAAATCCTATTGATGAATTAACAAAATTAAGTAGAACTAGTTTAGTTGGACCAGGAGGATTTAATAGACAAAATGTACCTGAGCATCTTAGAGATATAATGCCAAGTATGTTTGGTAGATTATGTCCTGTTGATACTCCAGATAGAGATAATTGTGGTGTATTACAAAATTTAATACCAAATGTTAAATTGGAAGATAACTTAAAGTTTAGTGATAGTTATCTTAAGAAACAACCAATTTCCATACCTGTATCATTAGTTCCATTTCTTGAACATGATGATCAAACTAGGCTACAGATGGCTTCTTCTCAAACAAGACAGGCAATTATGTTACAAAATTTTGATCAGCCAATGATTAAATCTGGCTGTGAAGATTTATATACAAAATATACACAGTTTGTGAAGACAGCTAAAAAATCTGGAAAAGTTTTACATCTTGATAGTAATTATATAATCGCTCTATATGACGATAAAACAATCGAATTGTTTGATATTACATATAGAAAGATTTATATTTCGAACCTTGATGTATTTAATATATATGTAAAACAAGGAGATAAATTCAAAGCAGGAGATATTCTGGCGGAAAGTAATTTTTGTAAAGATGGCAGTATTAATATTGGTAAAAATCTTTTAACTTGTGTAATGGTATATTATGGTTATAATTATGAGGATGGTATAATTATATCTGATAGAGTACAAAAAGAAGGATTATTTACTTCAGTACATTTTGATGATATGTCTTTTGAAATTCCTGCTAATAAAGTATTATTAACTTTAGATAAGTCAGGAAAAGATTATAAACCATTACCAAAAGTAGGAGATAGAATTGCAAAAGGACAACCTTATGCAATTGTAAAAGAATTCCCAAATCAACAATTAAACTTCTTTGATATATTTAAAGAACAACAAGAAAAAATTTCTAAGTATGATGTTATTATAACAGAAGTTAATGTTTATGTTAATAAGTGGTGTGAAGATATTCCACAATATAATGATTGGGTTAAGAATTTTATTAAAGAACAACAAGAAGAAGAAACTAAAATTAGAGTTATAATTAAAGACAATCTTGATAAAGATGAAGTTAAACCTTTTATTAAATCAAACAATTTAGATTTATTTAGTAATACTGGAAAGTTTAAAATGAAAGGTGAAGAAATATTTGGAATTAAAGTTGAAATATTTGGAATATTTTTTAGACCTATTCAAATTGGTGACAAAGTTGGTAATAGACATGGAAATAAAGGTGTAATTTCTACTATTATAGAACATGAGAAAATGCCAATGTTACCTGATGGACGTCATGCAGATATTATTGTAAACCCATTAGGAACAATTAGTAGGATGAATATTGGTCAATTATTCGAGTTACATTTAGGAATGTCATTGTATGATCTTAGACAACAATTGAAAGACATTCTTAATAAAGATATAGATAAAATTAAAGAATTTAATGATAAAAAAATACAAACATTAGTTAAAGACTATGTTATAGGATATATTAAGATTATTGATTGTACTGAAAAAGGATGGTACTTATCTCAATTCATTGAAGATTTACCAGAAGTTATTGATGAAAAATGGATTGATAATTTAAGTTTAATACAACCTCCTTTTGAATCAGTAAATATGATTAAGTGTAGAAAAGCATTAGAATATACCAAAACTAAGTTTAAATATGATATATTTGATCCTCAATCAGGACAAATGATTAACCAGCAAATTGCTTGTGGTTATGAATATTTCTTTAAGATGGTTCATATAGCTGAAACTAGGTTAGCTGCTAGAGGTATTGGTTCATATGCTAGAAAAACATTACAACCATTAGCTGGTCGTAAAAATAAAGGCGGTCAAAGATGTGGTGAAATGGAAACAGCTGCATTGATAGGTCATAATGCTAGGCATAATTTAAAAGAATTTTTAACAACTAAATCTGATTGTATTGATTTAAAAAATAAGTATATAAGCAATCAATTAGATTCTGAACTTAGTAGAGTTGAAGAAGAAGATCATGTTGACTCTATTGTACCAGAGTCTGTTAAACTTCTTAATGCTAATTTAACTGCATTAGGACTTAAAAGATAAGGAGATATATGAGTAGAGAAGAAAAAATAAGAGATCTAATTGGTTTTATGATTCGTAATCCTGATCATGGGATAACATTTTTCGCATCTGAACCATGTAAATATCATTTAACTGATAGTAATGGTAAAACAGTTCCTGATGAATTCGCAGTATATGGTCGAGACATTTTGGAAGCATTAAATATAAAGGAAAAATAAATGAAGCGATTAGCTTTAATGATAGGTATAGCTGGTTGTGGAAAAAGTACTTTTGTTAATAATCATTTGATAAAAACAAACCAGGTGCTATGTCTTGATGATATAAGACTAGCACTTGGTAGTGCTTATAACCCAAAAACTGAACCAGTTGTATACATGGTAGTTGATGTTCAAGCAAGAGCATTGATGGAAAGAGGTCTTCCAATAGTTATTGATTCTACATGTTGTCAAATATATATTGCGGAGAAATGGAAAAGATTGGCTGAAGAATATAATTATTCATTAGTTGGTGTACATATTAATACTCCATTTAGTATATGTGAGGATAGAAGAGAGAATCAAATTCCAATTGATAAAATGAGAGATATGGATAATAATTTAGCAGAATTATTAGAAGTTAAAGATGAATTGTTTGATAAATTCATAACTATCAATGATAAAGGAAATAAACATAATTGATAGAAAGTTAAGGAGACATAAATGGCTGAGTTATGTTATGAGGATAGACAAAAAGAAAAGATTAAAACAATTAAAGAGTTTCTTAAATATATGATTGATAATCCAGATCACAATGTAAAATTACTTCAAATGTGGAGTAGACATGAAGCTCAAATAGTATGCAAAGGAACTTGTTTTGAAAAGTTTATGGATTATACACTTGAAGAAGATGGTCAAATTCCACATGCATATTTAGATTTTCATGATATAATAGAAGCTTTAAATTTAAAGGAATATTAATATGGATAATGATGAAGATGAGATAGAATATTTTACTAGTGGACATATTCATCACGAGTATAATAGTCTATCCCCTTATCATAGAATAGATATTTTATGGGAAGCTCTGGACAAAATGGAAGAGTATAATGGTCGTTCTAAAATATTATGTATTGCAATGGCTCTTGGTTATGATAATATAGAAGGTGAAAGTGATACATATTTCAAAAGGAGATAAATAATGAGTAAACAAAAATACTCACATAATAAAAATTTAACTTCATTATGTGAGTATGGATGTGAACAAGTTGCCAAATATATATTACATTTTAGTAATAAAGATAAACTATGCTGTAATAAAAAATGGCAATCATGTCCTAATATGAAAAAACAACAAAGTTTAGGCAACAAAGGAAAACCTGCATGGAATAAAGGAAAAACTGGCTTTCCTTGTACTGAAGAAAGAAAACAAAAATTAAAAATATCAGTTAAACTAAACATTGAAAAAATTAAAGAAAGATATCCATTCTTTTATAAAATTGAAGAGATGAGATATGATCCTGACAAACCAGACGAAAAAAATATACAAACTCATTGTAAAAATAAGTTATGTGCAAATTCTAAAGAACAAGGTGGATGGTTTACACCAAAAAAAGCTCAATTACAATCTAGGATATATGCTTTAGAAAAAAGTAATGGAAATGGAGGAAGATATTTATATTGTTGTGATGAATGTAAGAGTATATGTCCTTTATATAATTTACATCCTAGTTATGTTTTAGCTCAAAATGATTCTAAATTAGTATATACAGACATTGAATATCAACTCTTTAAAAAAGAAGTATTGAAAAGACAAGAAGAAATAATAGGGAGAAATGAATGTGAAATATGTGGATCTATAAAAGATCTTCATGTCCATCATATAATTCCTCAAAAAATTGAACCATACTTTTCATTAGATCCAGATAATGGAATAGTATTTTGTGGTCCTAAATCAAATAATTGTCATAATAAATATGGTCATAAGAATGATTGTTCTTCTGGTTATCTTTCAACTTTAATATGTCAATCTAAAAGGAGAAATAAATGAATGATACACTACCTGATATACAAGGTACAAAACCAAAAATCCAAATTCCCATTCGAGAGGTTGGGGTTGGTAATGTTCAGGTTCCATTTAACTTAGAATCTAAGTATGGTGGAATGAAATCAATGGTTGCAAATGTTTCTATGAGAACTAATCTTGAAGCTGATGTAAAAGGAATTTCAATGTCCAGATTAATTAGAACATTAAAAGATTATTTAGATCTTCCTTTAAAAAAGAAATTGATTAGAGAAATTCTTATAGATTTGATGAAAAATGTTGAGTCTACAGAAAGTTATATGAGATTTAATTTTCTTTATCCAATTGTTAGAAAATCAATATTATCGGGCAATGAATTTCCAATATATCATCAATGCAGATTTGAAGGACAAATGAGAGGAAATGATTTTAAATTCTTCCAAGGAGCTAATGTTCAGTATGCCTCTTATTGTCCGTGTAGTGCTGAATTATCTAAAGATTTAAGAGATAAACATTTAGATGGATTTCCTCATGCTCAAAGATCTTATGCTAATATTTTAATTGAGGGTGAGAAAGACTCTTATATATGGCTAGAGGACATTATAGAGTCTGTTGAGAGAGCAATAAAAACAATTCCATACCCTATTATTAAACGTGTGGATGAACAAGAGATCGCTCGTATTGCGGCGGAAAATCCAATATTTGTTGAGGATGCAATTAGACAAATAAGCGTTGAGTTAGATAATATGCCAGTTGTTGATTGGATTGTTAAATGTACACATGAAGAATCTATTCATACTTCAGAAGCTATAGCTGTTAACTGGAAAGGCACTAATGGAGGATTTGATTATAAGTTTTTCTTATAGGTGATGTTATGGGAAGATTAAAAGATGTTTTATCTAAACATGAAAATAGTAAAAAGAAATATGGTGGTGGACCTTTTGGAATGGATATGATTTCCAACTCAGGGTTAGTAATATATCAACTTGGTACTGAAATTCATATTGGTAAAAATAGGTTGAGTAGCACTGGATTTGTACAACTACCTGATCTTATTAAATCTATTATTGATGAATATATTAGAGATAAATGTAATGATAACACACTAACATTTTCAAAAATGTTTAATGTTATTATTGGTAAAGAAATAGAAGAAGCAATAAGGAATATACTCATAAAGCATAAGCTTAGTAATTAATATATTTAATGGATTATTCTTAATTGGATAGACCATTGGATAGAAAGGAGTGTGTGTTGAATATAAATGAAATATTAGAAAGTATTAATGATAGTAAAGTTGTAATTACTATTAATAAACAGGGTAAGTTTAATTTATTAAAAAACGGTAATAGAAAACTAATATTAAAAAATTCTAGTGATTGTTATAGATTATTATGGGATTTATTTAATGAACAGGGAAGAATTAAATTCTTTGATGCAGCATTTGAATCGGAGTTTAAAAAATTATTAAAAAAATATAATAAACCAAAGTTGGTGTTAAATGAAAGTTAAACCAATATTAATTGAGAAAAATTACGGATTACCTTTAGGAAAAACTATAACACATACTGCTCAATATCCACACTATCACTATTCTGAAGATGGAAAGGACTATGACTATGCAGCAACTTATCATTTAGTGGATAGTGATAGAATGGACAGAAGAAAAGGTGATATAGTTAGACTTGACAGTGAATCCTATAAAAAAGATGTACGTAAATGTTTTGCTGTTATTTTAGATAGGTATGTAGTTATAAAACAAAAACAAAATGGCACATTTAGAGATTATTGTACTATTATGATGTTAATAACAGGAAAATGTAAAGGTGAATTGTATCATACATCACAACATAATACGTCATCTTTATCAAAAGTATTAACGTAGAATGAAACTAAAATAAATTTTAGAAACAATCTTAAATAAGAGGAACAAAACTATAATGAAATCATTTGAATTAATGTTTTATGATCTTAATGATAAAGCAAAAAAAGAATTTTTAAAATTTCAAGGAGTTAAGAATGAATCTGATTTAAATTTAGATGACACTCCTTTAGCAATTATTGATTTAGAGGAGGAAGATGGATAGAAAAGATTTAATAAAATTATTAGTAAAAGAATTAGACTATCAAGTTTCAATCTTTGGCAGATATTCAGATGACCCAAATTTAAATCTTGCAAGTTTGATTCTTTTAATAGAAGAGTATTTAACAAAAGCTAAAAAAGCTTACTCGACAAAATGGACTCACGCACATCCAGATTGGTTACTTGCAACTAATGAAAATAAAGATATATTAAGTTCGTCTCCTGATAAAGCATATGAAGAATTAATTAAGGTATTTGCATTATCTGGAGCAGCTTTAGAAGCATTTACAGCAATCAATCCTGATTTGTGGAGAGATAATGGCATTAAAGATAAATGGAATGTAGGAGGAAATAACATTGGTAGATAATAAAAAAGTAGATCCTGTAAAAGATGTTCAAAGAGTTGCTAAATCCATTGGAGTTGAGGCTCCAGACTTAGTTGCAAAAGGTGATTTATCTGTTTCATCAAAAAAAGAAACTATAGTATTAAAAGATAAGGAGACTCTTACAATGGAAGATGCAAAAAAGAAAAAGGAAGCTAAGCCATTTAACAAAAAAGATATTCCTTTACCAGTTGTTGGTAAAGTGTTTATGTGTGAAGGTCATGAATATAAAGTAACTTATATTAATGAAGGGAAGCATAGATTCACTTGTGAACCTCATAAAGGAAATTATTAAAGGAGGTTAATTTTTATGAATGACAATCTAGCTCAGTTAATTCAAAATGAGCAAGTAGGTAAAGAAAAACCTGCAGTTGATTTTGAATCTCATGAAAATGAAGAAACAAATATTGAAGAAGAAAATGTTATAGAACAATCAGTAATTATCGAATCCAGCGACAATGAAGAAGTTGATGTTATAATATTATCAGAATGGTTCGAAGAAAATAATTCAAATTTTGATAGGGTTAATCGTTTAAACATTAGAGTTCGTGGAGTTGAACCAGATGAACGATTGATATGTTCGGTATTAGATCCAAAAGGTGAAACAGATGATGATAATCATTTAGTTAGACATTTGGAAATAATTAAAGAAGCTGATATATTTCCTGTATTAGATATACCTGGTTATGATATGGATGTATATGGAAATGGGTTTCAAATAATGTATTCTTATAATGAAGATATAGTTTTAAAGTGTTATGGTATTAAAACTGGTTTGCATATAATATTTTGCTTAAATATTAATAATCAGTTAATTCCTTATCATAGGTCTAAACTTCGTAAGAAAGATACAAGAATTGAAATAATAGAACCTAACCAAAATTATATTTCTAATAATATTAATAATGTTCCTTTAGATCTTGAAGCATTGCAGATTCAATATAAACAAGTTCAAAAAGAATTAGATCAAATTACTGATAAACAATCAGCTATAACTTGGTTGTTAAGCAAACAAGATAATATTAGAGATATAAACCATTTACTTCAAATAGATGATATCTTAATATGGTTGATAAGTTAACTTTAAATATGGCTACAATATACTAGTTTATGTTGTAGTCATATTGGAGGTATAATGAAGTGTAAATATTGCAATGGAAAAGGTGAAGTTGAAAGAATTTCTAAGGTAAAAATGGATTCTGGATTAGATTTAATAACTAATATGTGTGTGAATTGTCAAGGATCTGGAACTATTGATTGGATTGAGAAAATAACAGGAAAAAAACAAGATGAGAATGATCCGCTATATCCATTAGTTGAGATACTAGCTCATCATACAACTAAGGTGATGTCATATGAAATTAAAACCAAGTGAAGTTAAATGTGATAGATGTGATGGAAGTGGTATAAATTTTGATAAAGAATTTGTTAAAATATGGGGTCATACTGATTGTCCTAAGTGTTGGGGTAAAGGTAAGTTAAGTTGGCTTGATAATCTAGTTGGAATAAGAGATCCTTTTTTAGAAGCAATGAAGGTGTAACTATGGTATTAAATCCAAATGAAATTGAAATAAAACCAAGTGAAATTATATGTGATAAATGTAATGGTATTGGTAGTTTGAGATGCACAACTGAAATCATTGAATATGAAATAAGAGGAGTGGTATGTAGAATACCTGGTGCTGCTGAATATGAGTTGTGCCCAAAATGTAAAGGTGCTGGAAAACTTGATTGGATTGAACAAGTTGTTGGTAAAAATTGTATCATGATGAAACCTGGAGTTTATACAAAAGAAGTAGATCATTCTTTAAGATTAAGATATGATTCAGATGGTGATATCATATGAAATGTGATAAATGTAATGGAACAGGTTTATTTAAAACATACCAGGATTTCAAAGATATTGATACTGGTATTACTTGGTTGACAACTAGAATGTGTTTAAAATGTTATGGTGTTGGTGAATTAGATTGGATTGAAAATATAGTTGGTAAGGATCATTCGGACTTACAAAAAATAGTACAAGGACATCCAACAACAAAATGGAGTGTTTGAAGGAGATGTAAAATGAAATGTGATAAATGTGATGGTTCAGGTTATCAAGAAAAAGAATATGAAGTTAGTATACCTTCTCCGTCAGGTACAAGTTATACAATGGGTTATTCTAGAACTTGCTTAAAGTGTCATGGGAAAGGAAATATTGATTGGATAGAAGCTGTAGTTGGTAAAAATGCAAATGATTTGTTACATGAAAATCTATTAGAAATTTCAAAAATAAGGTGATTATGAGATTAAAAAAAGGTGAAACTAAATGTGACAAATGTAATGGAGTTGGTTGGTATGAAGAAACCACTAATGTTACTTTTAATAAGCATTTATGGCATATTGATCAAAATATTACTTGTGATAAATGTAGAGGAACTGGAAAACTTGATTGGATTGAAAGAATAGTAGGTAAAAGGGGTATAATAATATGGGGTCAAAAAACTCTTAAAAAAGGTGTTGTATGAAACATGATAAAAAATCTTTAAAAGAGGGTAGTAGTTATTGTAAAGAATGTGATGGAACTGGACATATAAAATTAGAATATTCTAATAAAGCATATGGAATAGACGCATCTATTACTTGCCCTCAATGTCATGGTAATGGTCAATTTGATTGGATAGAACAAGTAGTCGGTAAGAATAAAACTTTTAAGTTAGGATTTTTTCCTGATGTAGATGTTAATACAATGTATCCTCAATCCATAAGACCACCTAATACATTATTTGTGGATTATATAGATTTAATAGAGACGAAAGGATAATATGAAAAAAGGAATTTATAAATGTAAAAAGTGTAAAGGTACTGGAGAAATAAAAAATCCAAATAAACCAAAAGCATTTATATTTCATGAACATGTTAAATGCCCAAAGTGTAAAGGTGATGGTTATCTTGATTGGATTGAAAATGTAGTTGGGAAAAAAATGTCTGAACATGAGAAATATAAAATGGAAATGATACAAATATTAAAGTCAGGAAATTGGAAATTAACAATTCCTAAAAGAATAAGTTAAGGATTAACAATGGACATCAATAAAACATGTAAGTTATTTTTAAAAGATGTATACTTATATGATATATCTGCGTGTCATTATATTATCTTAGATCAACTTGGTTTTGATATGTCATTAATTGACAGAGAAGATAAACTTAAAAGAAATACTCAAATAGGTTTGTTGCAAAAAGAAAATCCAAGACTAACAACTGTTTTAAGAACTACTACTATTTCAATAATAAATGAATATATAAGAGTTAACAATATTAAACCAGAAGAATTAATATTAAAAGCTTATGATGGAATTATTACAACCAGAAGATTAACAGAAACAACAGATATGTACATCCCTATAGATATGCAAAAATATTATGAGTATATGTTAATTTCTTTTGATAGACAAAAATATTTAGCAAAAACATATGATAAAATTAGTATTAAAGGTGTTCCTCATAGATATCCTGAAATGGATGATATGTTAAGGAAACTTTTAAATTTAAATTTTGCTAATAAGGTTTCTATATTTAAAGGGTTGGAAAGTATAAAAGATAAAATATTAAATAGTAGAGATGCAAAATTATATTGTATACCAGTAGGAAAGGATAAATATAGTATATTCTTTAAAGGTTATGGAGAAACACAAGTATCAAAAACCATGATTAAAATTCTAGATACAGAAGATATAGACAGAGAAAAATATTTTGAGTTGTATTTAAGAACTTTTTGTGAATCAATTGTATTGGAGCATGCATAATGGTTAAAGATAAAGAAAAAATTATAAAAAAAGCTATAAATCGAGGTTGGTATTTAGATAGAGAAAAAAGGCATTGTATTTATAAACATAAAAAAGGTGGTTGTGTTACTGTTTC
>Ga0164313_10000961_pt1 | contig 24608 bp, 16 predicted proteins | sample GuaBasSedimGuay4_FD_113735 | JGI IMG/M metagenome (GOLD analysis project Ga0164313, IMG submission 113735) | Subseafloor sediment microbial communities from Guaymas Basin, Gulf of California, Mexico - Guay4, Core 4569-4, 0-3 cm | ecosystem: Environmental > Aquatic > Marine > Hydrothermal vents... | reverse complement strand
AGAGAGGGGAAATGCAAATCCGTCAGGGTAGAGGATCTCTCTTAGATAGACCACCACGGCGCTCTCAAGGAAACCCATGGCAATGGCAAAGGCGGTGATGGTGATAATTTTTCGTTTTAGATTCACGGTTTAGGTTTTATTGTGCCCATGCCGGAACGATTCCGGGATCAATATCAAGGATCCGTCCCCCCAGTAACCAGGTGACCAATACCACCACCAGGATCCCTACCAGATTAAGCACAAATCCGGTTCTGACCATGGTGGCAATTCTGATCCGGTTTGTACCAAAAATGATGGCATTGGGTGGTGTGGCAGTGGGAAGCATAAAGGCCAGGGAAGAGGCTAGTGTGGCTGGGATCATAAGCAGGAGTGGATTGTTAACGCTGCTAATGGCCAGACTGGCAAATATGGGGAGCAACATCTGGGTGGAGGCAACATTGGAAGTGAGTTCAGTCAGAAATGACATCAGGGCTACCACTGCAAGCAGGATCAGGTATGGATGGACTCCTTTTGTCCAGAGCAGCTGTTCCCCAAACCAGATGGCCAGACCGGAGGACTGAAATCCCAGGGCCAGTGCGAATCCCCCACCAAACAGCAATACAATGTTCCAGGGAATCCTGTGTGCTGTCTGCCAGTCCATAATCCGTTCTCCTTTTCTGCTACGGGATGGAATAATAAACAGAATAATTGAGATGAATATGGCCACCGTTCCATCGTTGATGTATGAAGGCATCTTAAAAATCGTGGCCCAACCCGGAATAGTAAATCCATTGAAGGAGATTCCGGCCCTTGTAATCCATAAGAGTGCAAGGGTAAGGAACAGAACAAAGACGACTTTCTCCTCATGACTGGCTCTACCCAGCTTGTTGTAAGCCTTTTTAAAATGTGCCCGGTCGATATGTTCCCATTTATCCCGGGGGCTGAATATCAGGTGAATGACCAGGAAAACAGCCACCAGCATGACCGCCGATATGGGCAGCGCAAATGTCATCCAACCGGTAAAGGATATTTCCGGTGCCTCCGGATAGAGCAGGGTTAGTATTCTTGGACAAACCAGGTTTGTAGGAGATCCAACCAGCGTGGACATCCCACCTATGGAAGCACTGTAGGCAATGGCCAGGAAAAGTCCGGTGGCGTACTTCGAGATGGTTTTTTCGGAGAGGCTATCTTCCAGGCTCACCACAATAGAGAGCACTATGGGAATCATCATCATGGTGGTGGCCGTATTGCTGATCCACATGGACAGAAAAGCCGAAGTGGCCATAAAACCCAGCAGGATGCGCCTGGGACTCACTCCTATCAGGACCAGCAGCTTGAGTGCAATTCGTTTATGCAGGTTCCATTTCTCCATGGCAAGGGCCATCATAAATCCGCCCACGTATACAAATATGATATGATTGATATATACCTCCGAAACGGCTTTCCCGTCCAGAATCCCCAGAGCCGGGAATAGAACTATGGGTATAAGTGCGGTGACTGCAAGAGGAACTGTTTCAGTTACCCACCAGATGGCCATAAGTGCAGCCACAGCAAGGGTTGCTGTAACCTCGGGTTTTCCTGGTTCCAGGTCGGTGAATATCAGGATACCAAGAAATGCAAGAATCCCCAGAAAGAAACCAACGTATCTCTTTTGCATGGCCTCTAATCTACAAAATTTTCATTCCAGAGCGCAATTATTTTTTGGCTAGTAGTTTAATGGGCTATGGATTAAGGATATTTAAAAACAGAAAAAACTGGTTTGAGAAAGGTATTCTAAATGAATCTTGTGTGTGCGCACACATTTTTTTTTGGAGAGGAGTTGGAATTGTCCTACTTTTGCAATCATTATGAAAGTATTTATCTACAAGAACAAGGAAGAGCTGGGGAGGACTGCAGCCAGGAAAGGTGCTGAACTGATCAGAAAAGCAATCAATAAAAAGGGAGCAGCGACCATCATTGTGGCCACTGGAGCATCCCAGTTTGAGATGCTGGATGAATTGATCCATGCAAAAGTTGACTGGACGAAGGTCACAGCCTTTCACCTGGATGAGTACATCGGTATCCCGGTTACACATGGAGCTTCTTTTAGGAAATACCTGAAGGAGAGGTTTGTGGATCGTGTTACCCTCAAAGAGTTTCATTATATCGATGGAGAATCTGATGCAGCTGCAGAATGTGAAAGACTGGGGGAGCTGATCGCAGACCAGCCAGTTGATGTGGCTTTCATAGGTATTGGTGAAAATGGCCACCTGGCCTTTAACGATCCCCCGGCAGATTTCAAAACCAGAGAACCATATATCGAGGTAAACCTGGACCTTGAATGCAGGAACCAACAATTTGGTGAGGGATGGTTCCCTTCACTTGACAAGGTTCCCGAAACGGCCATCAGCATGTCGGTGAACCAGATCCTGAAATCAGAAAATATAATCTGTGCGGTGCCCGATGAGCGTAAAGCTGAAGCTGTTAAAAACGCAGTGGAAAAGGAGGTCTCTCCAAAGATTCCCGCATCTGCTTTAAAGACTCATAAGAAGACCTGGCTTTTTCTGGACAAAGGCTCCTCATCACTACTCCGAAGGATCTAGTGGTAGGTTCTCCCTTGTATAGATCAACAGGTTCATCAGCTGTTTTTTCTCAATCTTCTCTTTGTGAACAATGCTTCTGATCATGCTTTCTACAGCCAGATAACCCTGTCGGCCTGCCTCCTCCTCAATCAGAAAATCGATGGATTCATCCCTGACCCTCTCCATGTTTTGTCGAATCAGATCGTGGCCAATTAGCAGGGGCTTGTATCCGGATTTATATTTTTTCAGGCTGTTGGCGATCTTATAAACTCTGGAGCCGGTCACATAGATGGCATGAGGCACTCCATCCGACAACAGGTTATGAAAGTGCTTATCGAACTCTTCCTGGATGTCGCGGTCCTCAATTTCATAGGTCTTAAAACTATATTCTTCCTGCAGCTGCTTGTTTGAGAAATAGTTCATAAAACCACTCTCCCTGGCCAGGAAGGAGTACATCTGACTAAGGTTTTTAGAGATATTGATCACCCATATTCTTTTTTGTCCCGGTATGTGCCTGGTTACCTTGTGGGTCAGATTGGCCACCGTGGATCCTGATTGTACAGGATCTTTACCAATAAAAGAGAGAGAGGGTAAGCCCTGAATATCAGAATCAATTAATATAAAAGGTTTGGCCTCCTGAAAATAGGATCTGACCAGCCTTACACTCTCCTTATAGGTAGCCGGGCTCATGATGATCCCATCCATGTTTTCCGCAAGCATTTGCATACCTGCCTTGTAAAACTGTTCTGGATTGTGATAGCTTAGCCTGAATACATTGATCTGGTACCCTTGCTCGTTGTATCGATCCAATGCGTGTTGAATACCAGCTGTGGGCAGCTCCCAGTACTCTCCCTCATTATAAGCGGGAAGTAAAATTCCCAGATTGAGGGGGTGTTTGCTGGCAAGAACCCTGGCGTTCACATTGGGTTTATAATCAAGCTCGCTGATGATCTCAAGAATTCGCTTTTTTACCGACTCAGATACCTTCCCCCGGTTGTGTATGACCCGATCCACGGTCCCAATGGAACAGCCCGCCCTGGCAGCAATGTCCTTAATCCTGGTATGGGTTCCGTTTTCACTCATAAATCTGTGCTAATGTAATTAAAAAATGCAGATATGACAAAGTGTGTGTGCGGACACACATTTCTTTTGGAAGGATCGATAATTGTCATATATTTGTCAGTTGTGAGGGTTATTTGATGGCTTTTCTATAAATTGAAAGAGTGGATATGAAACAACGTATGGGGAAAATTGGAGTTTTGACTTTTGCCCTGATATTCATATCTGTTTTGGTAGTAAATGCACAGACGAGAGGGGGAGTTAAAGGTACCCTGAAAGATGCCCAGAGTGGAGAGGTCCTGATGTATGCCAATGTAGCCCTTGTGGGAACCACCACCGGTACAGTGACAGATAATGATGGAAATTATCAGCTGCTAAATGTGAAACCCGGGACCTATACTCTGATTTTTAGCTACCTGGGTTATAAGGATATTGAGCAGGCCATTGAGATTCGTGCAGGGGAGACCAAAGAGATAAATGGTGTCCTTGAGGTAGAGTCGATCATGGGTGAGGAGGCTGTTGTTACAGCCATGATGCGGGGTCAGACTGCAGCCATCAACCGGCAGATAAAGTCCAATACCATTGTCAATGTGGTTTCCAGAGAGAAAATCAGCGAGCTTCCCGATGCAAATGCTGCTGAAGCCATTGGCAGGCTTCCGGGAATATCTATTCAGAGGGATGCCGGTGAGGGAAGTAAAGTGGTGGTAAGGGGCCTGGCTCCCAAGTTTAATTCCATCACCATCAATGGAGAGAGGATACCCTCTACCGATCCCCTGGATCGGTCGGTAGATCTGAGTATGATCTCCCCTGATATGCTGGAGGGGATGGAAGTTTTTAAGGCATTGAGACCAGATATGGATGGTGATGCCATTGGAGGATCGGTGAACTTTATCGCCAGGAATGCTGATCCGGGATTTCATGGGTCTGCTCTGTTGCAGACAGGGTATAATGCCCATGAAAAAGATTTTGGGCAATACAAGACATCAGCCAGTCTGGGCAATCGTTTTTTTGAAGATAAGTTTGGGGCATTGATTACAGGCAGCTTTCAAAGGGCCAACAGGGGATCGGACCTGCTGGATGTGGGTTACGTTTACAAGGGGATTTCCAATGATGAGGCTGTGATCGGCGTCAATAACATGAACCTTATAGATCGTCAGGAGACTCGATACAGAGGCGGGGCCAGTGCGACTTTGGATTATAAACTTCCTAAAGGGAAGATACTTTTTACTTCATCGTTCAACCAGACTGACAGGGTCGAACTTCGTCGCAGAAAGCGCTACAGGATTGGTTCCTGGAGGACGGAGTACGATACGAGAGACAGGGATATTAAAACCAGTCTTTTGTCAAATAACTTAAGTGGTCGACATTTTGTAAGAAGCCTGGAGATTTTCTGGAGAGGCTCCTATTCTCAGAGTGTGCAAAATACCCCTTTTCAGCAAAATGCTGTTTTTCGTGAACTTGCAGCATTTAATCCCGATCTGGAGGAGGACAAGGGACCTGAGTATATTCCGGCGGGAGCCAAAAATAACCTGGATGCAACCTTCTTTAAGGAGAACTCTTTTGAAACCTCCAGGAGTAAAGACCGGAATGTAACCGGACTACTTGATTTGAAATTGCCCTTCAGCATAGGAAATAGAGTCAATGGCTACGTTAAGGGTGGGGGGAAATACAGACATAAGGACCGGGACCGGGATATGGACCGTTACTGGACCTCCCATTTCGGATTGAATGAATTTGCCGAAGCTGAACCAGATCTCTATGATCTGACCTCTGAAGGCAAGATGGCAATCTCAAGCTTTTTGGACCCGGGTACGGATCTGAATCCCTGGTTGGGAGGAAGGTATGATTTCGGGCCCACCCTGGACCAGGAAGAGATTCTTGATTTTGGGGAGCAGTACCGGAACTATGTACTTCCAGGTGGTGATTCATTGTATATACAGGACAACAGGGCTCTTCTGCAGGTATATTCGGCAAAGGAGGAGATTTTAGCCGGTTACCTGATGACCGAGATCAACATTGGAAGTTGGGCGATGATTATGCCGGGGGTCCGTTATGAGTATACCACCAATAACTACTCTTCCCTATTTGGAAATCCCTTCAACAGTGAGGATGGAGAGGGAGAGAATATAGGGGGGTTGACTGATACCACGGGAGGGCAGAATTATGCAGAGTTCCTTCCCATGATCCACGTTAGGCTTAAGCCCCTGGACTGGTTCGATATCAGGCTGGCCTATACCAAAACACTTTCACGCCCCGATTACTTCAACCTGGTTCCCTGGAGGGAGATTGTGCGGATGGATCAAAACATTGAGCAGGGGAATCCAGCCCTGAAACATGTTGAAGCCTACAATTATGACCTTTTTCTCTCCTTCTACCATAATGTGGGGATGTTTACTGCCGGATTCTTCTATAAGGAAATTGATAACATCGATTATATCAGAACCAACAGGATTCAGGATGAAGGAGAGTACTTTGGATATTCGCTCACTGAACCTGTAAATGCAGAGGGCACCTCTATTGTGAAGGGATTGGAACTGGAGTTACAGACCAATTTCAGGTACCTGCCGGCACCCTTTGATGGAATTGTGTTGTATCTGAACTACTCAAGGATGTTTTCACAAACCGAGTTCCCATTCTTTGAGATTGGGGAGAGGAGTCCGCTTCCTCCATTTACACCTACCATTATTGATACGGTGAGGATTGGCAGGATGCCCGGCCAGGTGGATTACGTGGGAAACTTTTCGATTGGATATGAAAAAAGAGGATTCTCGGGCAGAGTTTCCCTTGTGATTCAGGGACCCAGCCTGCAATTTGTGGGAACCCGTCCTGAGCTGGATGGCTTTACCGATTCTTATGTTCGGTGGGACATGGTGGTTCGGCAGAAATTCGGTGATCATTTCAGTGTCTATCTGAATGTAAATAACCTTACAAACTATTCTGAAGGAGCTTTCCTGGGATCGGCCAACTTCCCTACACGTGAAGAGTATTTTGGCTGGTCGGCTGATGTTGGGGTACGTTATATATTTTAATTTCTACTTTAAATTAATGAGTACTAACTTAATGAATCTATTATGAAAAAAATTTACAAAACAATGTCATCTCTGATGATGATGGCCCTCTTACTGGGGCTGTCTGCATCGATTTTAGCCCAGAGGACTGTGGAAGTTGTACAGGGTGTGGGCACTTTGAATGAAGCAATCTTCAGTGATACCACTGAGACCGGTGACCGGGTCGATAGTACCACGGTCTATGTACTGTCTGATGGAGGATTTTACCTGTCAACCGGTGAGATTGATTTTAGCTTCCCGCTTTCGATTGTGGCAGCTGATGGTGCAGCTGTTAAACCTAAACTTTACCCGGCTGTAGATGATGGAAATGAATCATCCAGACTCTTTGTTCCGCGTAATGATCTTACTCTTATCGGACTGGATATCTCCAATACCGACGAATTGGGAGCCCGAAATAAAAATACCATCAGGGTGAAAGGGGATAATGCAAGGATCTACCTGGAAGATTGCAGTCTGAACGAGGATACCCAGGCGCCATTCCGGTTGGATGGTGAAAATATAAGTATAATCATTAAGAATTGTGTGATCTCTAATATGGACCAGGATTATGACAATGGAAGGGTGATTGATGACCGTGGAAATCAGGTGGATACCATCTGGATTGAGAATTCGACCATTTATAACATAGGATCCCGCCTGATCAGGGATGGTGGTGGTAGTATGAACTACTTCTATTTTGATCACAACACAGTCGTTAATACCGGTCGCCGGGTGATGGATGTGGGACAAGTTTACGCAGCCATTATCACCAATAACCTGTTGAAGGATTGCGGGCAATTGGGTAAAGATACAACTGATACCCGGGGATTGATCAATGTGGATTCCATTGAAGGAGTCACCCAGGACATCCTGATCAGCAACAACAGCTCATTTACCGATGCAGGCTATGCCGATCAGCAACCAGATACCATTCTGGAAGCTCCCATGTTTAACATGGCTGCACAGGCCTTTGTTGACGAAGCGGTTACCGAAGGCACCATGTTGGCAGAGGATGTGATGTTTACCAAGGGACCTGCTCCAAATTACACCATGGTGTCTGATTGGTATACAACCCCGGATGCCGATCTTACGCCTCCGGCATTTGATATAACAGGAGAGCCTTTCGATTTTGGATATAACAGCAGACCACTGGCCATGGGCGACACCGATGACGGGCCGCTTGGAGATCCACGATGGGATGCAACCATGCCCGATCAAAGGTATATAACCATTGAGCAGGGAGTGGGAACCATCAATGATGCCATTTTCGGGGATACCACCGCCACGGGCGACAGGGTAGATCCTTACACGATTTATATACTTGGCGATGGAGGATACTACCTCTCCATGGGTGAAATTGAGAATCGTTTTCCATTAACCATTATTGCAGAAGAAGGCGCAACTGTAAAGCCTAAACTCTATCCGGCAGTGGATGATGGAAATGAATCCGCAAGGCTTTTCGTACCGCGTGACGATCTTACCCTTATTGGTCTGGATATTTCCAATACCGATGAGCTGGGAGCCCGCAATAAGAATACGATCCGAGTTAAAGGGGATTTTGCGGTGATCACATTGGAAGATTGCCTGTTGAATGAGGATACACAGGCACCATTCAGACTGGATGCAGATAATATAAGTGTTATTCTGAAGAATTGTAACGTTTCCAATATGGACCAGGATTATGACAATGGAAGGGTGATCGATGACAGAGGAAATGATGTGAAAACAATCTGGATTGAGAACTCCACCTTTTATAACATCGGTTCCCGTCTCATCAGGGATGGTGGTGGAACCATGCAACTTTTTCACTTCGACCACAACACTGTTGTGAATACAGGTCGCCGTGCAATGGATGTAGGCCAGGTTTACAAAGCTGTGATTACCAACAGCATCTTTAAAGATTGCGGTGTGCTGGGTAAAGAGCTGGATGATTCCCGCGGGGTGATCAATGTGGATTCCATTGAGGGAGTTGTACAGGACATAACCATTAGTAATAACAGCATCTTTACCGATGCAGGGTATGCAGATCAGCAGCCCGATTCGATTATAGTAACTCCCATGTTCAATATGGCTGCCCAGGCCTATGTGGATGAAGCCGGAACAGGAGCAACCATGCTGGCCGAGGATGTGATGTTTACAAACGGACCAGTGGCGAATTATACCATGGTGTCTGATTGGTATGCCACTCCCGATGCAAATCTGACACCGCCGGCATTCGATATTGCAGGTGAACCTTTCGACTTCGGATTTAAAAATACGCCACTTATGGCAGCCAGCTCCACCAGTGGTCAGCTTGGAGATTTGAGGTGGGATGGTGAAATTGTCATAGGAACCGAGCAATTCGATTACTCGAATTCAAATCTGGAAGTGTTCCCTGTACCTGTTGTAGACTTTGCCACCATTCGTTTTAACCTGGATACAGATGCAGAGGTTGAAATATCATTATATAGTGTGGTGGGCCAGAAGGTAGCAACTCTTTCATATGGTTCTTATCCTTCAGGCAGTCATTCCATTTCCTGGAATGGTGCCGATGATTCAGGACATCAACTTGGAACCGGAATGTACATCTTAAGGATGAATGCAGGTAGTGAGGTTTCCACCCTGAAGATTCTGAAGAAGTGATTATAAGTTAATGTGATTAAAAAGCCGCCTTGCCCTTCGCAGGGTGGCTTTTGCTTAGGAATTGAGCTTATGAATTGTAGAGTCCGGTTGCTGATTGTCGCAGCTGCTTTGATGGTGGCAACCTTTGGATGTAAGTCAAACAGGAACCTGAAGGACGGCGTTGATCCATGGAGGCATGCTGCAGATATTGTTGACCAGATTACACTTCCTGAGATACCTGAACAGACTTTTTTACTGTCAGATTTCGGAGGGAAGGGTGATGGTGTTACTGATAATAAAAGTGCATTTGATCGAATCATTTCTGCAGTGGCAGAATCGGGTGGCGGACGGGTCGTGGTAGAACCCGGAACCTACCTGATCAATGGTCCCATTCATCTGGTCAGCCATACCAATCTGCACCTGGAAGAGGAGACACGGTTGGTTTTTGGAAACAATCCCGACGATTACCTTCCGGTGGTGCTTACCAGCTGGGAGGGTACAAGGGCCTATAACTATTCGCCCTTTATCTATGCAAACGGAGCCAATAACATTGCCATAACAGGAAAAGGAGAGATCGATGGAAATGCATCTACCACCTGGAATAACTGGAAAAGTCTTCAGGACCCGGATAAGAAATTAATTCGGGGCATGAATAACCAGGAAGTTCCCCTTGAGGAGCGTGTATTTGGGAAAGGTCACTTTCTGCGTCCCCACCTGGTGCAATTCTACGAGTGTAAAAATATCCTGGTGGAAGATGTAAAAATCTCCGACTCTCCCTTTTGGTGCCTCCACTTTGTATTTTCCAGCGATATTACAGTGAGGAGGGTTACTTACGAAGCTTTCAATTTTAATAACGATGGAATTGATCCCGAGTCCAGTGAAAATGTGTTGATTGAAGATGTTGTTTTCAACAATCGAGACGATAACATAGCTATTAAGGCCGGGAGGGACCTTGAAGCAAGAACCTTAAAGAGGCCTTCCCGAAATATCGTAGTGAGGAATTGTCTTTTTAGCGGGCACAATGCCATTGCTGTGGGAAGTGAGATGTCTGGAGGAGTGCATGATGTTTATGTGGAAGACTGCAGTTTTGCCGGAAAGGTAATCTATGGGTTTTATCTGAAGGGCAACCGGGACCGGGGGGGCATGGTACATGATATCTATGCGCGCAATATTGAATTTGATTCCACCCGTTCGACCATTATTATCGATTCGAACTATAAGAACCAGGGATCGTGTTGTCCGCCTCATTTTAAAAATATTTGGATAGAACATATTAGTGCCAGTCACGCTTCCGATCATGGGATTTATTTAAATGGATCTCCCCAGGTGCACCTCGATTCGATTTTTATCAGGGATGTGGAGATTAAATCGGCTCCCCAACCTGTGGAAGTAAATTTCATGGATCACCTGGAGATGGAAGGGGTACGAATCAATGGCCAGGCCTTTGATGTGGATGGAGGATGGCCATCATGGGTAAAAAGCACATCCCCGGAAACTGGCAGGGAGGTCTGGCAGATCACCTCAGATACAGCTCCTGCAGTGGCCTGTTATTTTGAACGCCAGGCTTTTACTTCCGATGAGAAGTATGTGATTTATGCTTCACGAAAATCCGGAGTATGGAGGCTTTATCGAACCGACCTGAAATCGGGAGTATCTGCTCCCATTACACCTCTTTCCAGGAAGATCATGGATGATGACTACACCCTTATGCCTGATGGAGAGCGGGTGTGCTACCTGGATGGATGGAAACTCTATGCCACCCGGGTAGAGAGTGGAGAGGAGGAGATGTTGTACGATTATACCGGATTGTTGCCCGATAAACCCAGGTATACAGGATCATTTACCAACGATGGCAACTATACTCTGGTCTATGTGTATAACGATACCCTGAAAGCCATTTTCAGAACCAACATGGTAACAGGAGAGGTGCTGGAAGTTCACCGACACCTGGAAGGAAAGATCTCCCACCCCCTGATCAACCCTGAGGACCCGAATGTGATTACCTATGTGCCCGGTCCCGATACTCAGAACGATATGTCACTCCCCATGGAGATGCGGGCACGGTCGTGGAAAGTGGATTTGAAAGCCGGGACCGACAGGCAGTTCTTAACTATGCCCTACGGATTCAGGGCCACCCACGAGAGCTGGTCCTATGATGGGGAGCGCTTCTTCTTTTTTCGAAAGACGCGCCCGGGCTGGAGCCCCGCTGCCATTTGTTCCCAGGATAAAAGCGGGGGCGATTTCAGGGTACATTATGAAAGCGATAGTATAAAGCTCGGACATGGAATTGCAAGCCGTGATGGCCGTTGGTTTATCTCTGACTGCCAGCAACCCGGTAGCAATGAGCTGGTATTGGTAAATCTGGATTCGGGTGAGGGAGAGGTACTATGCTGGCCAAATTCGTCTGTAGATGGAGGGCATACAATGAGGGCACATGTACATCCTTCATTTAGTCCCAATGGGAAATATATCTGTTATACATCCGATAGATCCGGTGTTTCACAGGTGTATGTAGTTCCAGTAGGAGAGCCCTAAATGATTCTTAAATACCCATATGAATAAATCTAAATACCATATATTTTGAGCATATTTAAAAAAGCCGGACTCTTTTTTGCCAGTATTGCCCCTGGGCTCTTTCTGATCGGATATAACATTGGAACCGGCAGCATTACCACCATGGCCTCTTCAGGGGCAGCTTACGGTTTGACCATGATCTGGCCACTATTGCTTTCCTGTATTTTCACCTTTTTCCTGATCATGCTATTTGGGAGGTATACCTCATTGACGGGGTTAACCATCCTTACCAGCTTTCGAAAGTACTTCGGTCTGGGCATTACAGTCTTTGTTCTGATCTCGCTGCTGGTGAGTGAATGGGTCAGTTGCATGGGCGTGATGGGAGTGGTTACTCAGGTGGTGCAGGAGTGGTCCAGGCCCCTGACCAAATCAGGGAACGGGTTTAGCCCTATCATTACCGCACTGATATTCGGAGGGATGCTCTACTATCTATTCTGGAATGGGCAGCATAAGATATTTGAAAAGGTACTCGCTGTTTTTGTGGGAATTATGGGCCTATCATTTGTGATGACCATGTTTATGGTTATTCCCGAGCCTGAAGAAGTGCTGAGGGGATTGATTCCCAGTGTGCCCAAAGATTCCGATGCCATGTTGATTATGGCCGGGATGGTTGGGACCACAATGGGGGCCATACTCTATGTGGTGAGGTCCATTTTGGTTCAGGAGAAGGGATGGGGCACGGGAGACCTTAAGGCTGAACGGCGTGATGCCATTATCTCAGTCTCTATGATGTTTATACTGAGCGTGGCTGTAATGGCTGCTGCTGCAGGAACCCTGCATCCCCTCGGATTAAAGGTGAACAATGCCATTGATATGGTAAAATTGATGGAGCCCCTGGCAGGACGGTTTGCTATCTCCATTTTTGTGGGTGGCATTGTGGCGGCCGGACTCTCCTCCCTCTTTCCTATTGTTTTACTTGCCCCCTGGCTCTTTGCTGACTTTAACAATAAGCCCAGGGATATGAAATCAACCAGCAGTCGATTGTTGGTCCTTTTTGGAGTGTTGCTTGGCTTGGTGGTGCCTGTATTTGGCGGGAGACCCGTGATGGTGATGATTATCTCGCAGGCCATGGCAGCCATTGTGACTCCGCTTGTGCTTGCCCTTATGTTGTACATATACAATAAGAAATCCATTGTGGGAAATCATACCCTGGGAGTCACCTCCAATGTGTCAATGGGCTTTATACTTTTATTTACCATTGCGATGGCATTAGCTGGTATCATTGGCATTGCAGGGCAATTTAATGGATAGGATCATGGAAGGAATTCGCGAGGATATCGTAGCCTGCTACCTCTATATAATTACCCGTCATGGTTATCCTCCTGTGGCAGCAGATGCGCTTAGTCACCTGGAGGAGTTGAAGGAGTTGGGCTTTGCCAGTATTGAGCTTGAAGGAATTCGCAAAGAGCACCTTGAAGGGGTGCATTCGATGCGTACGCAGATCAGGGAAAAGGCCGATGGTCTGGGGATAAAGGTCCCGGTTTTTTGCGTAGTGCTTCCTGGATTATGTTCACCTGATCCTGCTGAGCGGGATCAAAACGTGGCTTTGTTTGAAAAGGGATGTGAAGTTGCTGTCTCCCTGGGTTCAAAGGTGGTACTGGACAATGCTCCCATCCCTCCCTGGCAGTTCCCGGCCGGGATTCCCGTCACCCGTCACTATGATGAAGAGGTGCTGTCCACGGCCACCATTCCCGGTGATCTGGATTGGGACCAGTACTGGGATGGATTGCTGGACACATTTAGAAATGTGTGCGATCTGGCAGCCGATAGAGGACTTACCTATCACCTGCATCCCTGTTATGGAGCCCTTGTCAACTCCACCGATGCCTATCTGCTGTTTGCAGATGCACTCAAGAGGGATAACCTTCGCTTTAACCTGGATACGGCTAACCAGTACTTTATGAAAGACAACCTGTTTCTATCCCTGATCAGGTTGAAGGATCACATTGATTATATCCACCTTTCGGATAACCGGGGTATGAAAGTGGAGCACCTGGCCATGGGGCAAGGGGAGATTCACTGGGAGCGTTTTTTTGAAACCCTGGACAGGATCGATTACAGGGGTATGTTTGGGATTGATGTGGGTGGAGCAGAATCGGATGTGCGCGATCTGGATGGAGCATACCGCTCTTCAGCTGCCTGGCTCACTGAGAAATGGTACAAGCACAGGGGATGAAGCTGGTCCATAAATATGGGGTTCAACTTTTGGTTGTGATGGCGCTTTTGGTGGCACCCCAGGAAAAAACCTGCTCTTTGGAGAGAATAACTGTAGCCTCATTAGGCGACTACATGGTAACCGATTATGGGGCTGTGGGAGATGGGATTACCCTTAATACCGCTTCCATTCAGAGTGCCATTGATAAATGTGCCCTTGAAGGTGGCGGCCGGGTGGTGATTGGCCCAGGTAGATTTCTAACGGGAACCCTGGTGATGAGGGATCATGTGGAACTGCATGTTACAAAGGGTGCGGTGCTACTGGGAAGTAAAAGTCCGGAGGACTATCCTGAAATGGTTTCTGCATACAGGTTCTTCGGGGACGAATGGGTGAAACAGAGTCTTATTTTTGGAGCAAACCTGGTGGATATTGCTATCACAGGTGGAGGAGTGATCGATGGACAGGGAGAAGCATTTCAGGTGACCACCAATGTGAAACCGGACCGCTATATAAACCGCCCCTTCCTGATCCGGTTTACAGAGTGCTCCCGTGTAGAAGTGCGAGAGGTTACCCTGCAGAATTCGGCCATGTGGATGCAGCACTACCTGGCCTGTGACAAGGTGCTGATCGAGGACATCAAGGTCTTTAATCACTGCAACAAGAACAATGATATGATTGATATCGATGGCTGCAGTAATGTAGTTATTACAGGTTGTGTGGGCGATAGCGATGATGATGCAATAACCCTGAAGAGTACTTCACCACGGGCCTGTGAGAATGTGACCATTTCCAACTGTATAATTAGCAGTCACTGCAATGCCATCAAATTAGGAACTGAATCCACCGGGGGATTTAAGAACATCACCATCACAGATTGTGTGGTGAAACCCTCTTCCCGGAAGGAGGTGATCTATGGTTTGCCTCAGGGCATAAGTGGTATCTCCCTGGAAGTAGTAGATGGGGGTACCATGGATGAAGTGCATATCTCCAATGTAGTGATTGATGGTCCGGAAGTTCCTTTGTTTATAAGGTTGGGAAACCGGGCCCGGCCATATATGAATGGAGTAAAGATGCCTGGGGTTGGCGAGGTAAAGAATATCCTGATTGAGAACCTGGTGGTCAGGAATGGAGGTTCAACTGGTTGTTCCATTACGGGAATTCCTGGTTTTCCGGTACGGAATGTAACTCTGTCACAGATTGCTATGGAACTGGAAGGTGGGGAAGGGGCTCGTGATCCCCGGAGAGAGGTTCCTGAACTTGAGGATCTCTATCCGGAAGCTACCATGTTTGGAGTCTTGCCGGCATCCATATTGTATATGCGCCATGTGGATCAGATCAATCTTTTTGAAATTTTTGTAACACTTCAAAACCCCGATGACAGAGTCCCCCTAATCGCAGAGGATGTAAAAGGAATGAAGTATGAAGGGATCAATATGGCAGGTATGGAAAATATAGATGTATTAGAAAAATAGAAGATGAGGAGGAAGGAAATGAACATTGGTCTTGTTGTCTTGATGCTGCTGTTTGTTTCTGTGTATGGACAAGCCGCAGATGGTGAAAGAATCCCTGTGGTACCCTATCCACAGAAGGTGGTATTTGGAAAAGGATACTTTTCTGTTGCCGGACAACCTGTCTCCCTTCGATTAAGTGGACTGGAAGGCAATTCGGCTGAAATCATAAAGCAACAGTTATCCCTATCGTTTTTGGAAAAATATGGCGCTGAGCTGATCCATGGAGATGTAGATCGACCCACCATCTGGATAGGACTTGCATCGTCCGATGAGCAATTGCTGGTTCAGGCCCAAAAGAAAAATATTCTGCCCGACACGAAGCTTGGAGAGGAGGGATATATACTTAGGGTGGAGAAGAAGAACATCTACATTGTTGCCAACGCTCCGGCAGGTGCCTTTTATGGAGTGCAGACACTGAAGCAGATGCTCAGAGGGTACAGTAAATCTGAAGAATTGCCGGCAGTGGAGATCCGCGACTGGCCCTCCATCGCCTTCCGGTGTGTGATGGATGACATCAGCCGGGGGCCTGTTCCCACCAACGATTTTCTGAAGCAGCAGATTCGGCGCTATGCCGAGATGAAAATCAACAACATGTCGTTCTATATCGAACATGTTGTGAAAACCAAAAAGTATCCTGATATGGCGCCGGTAAACGGTGGAATCTCCATAGAAGAGTTCAGAGAACTGTCCGAGTATGCGGCCGACTATCACCTGGAGCTGGTGGGTAACTTCCAGTCCCTTGGCCATTTTGAAAAAATTCTTAGTCTGCCCCAGTTCAGGCATCTGGGAGCTACCGAAAGAATGATCGATCCCCTTAATCCGGCATCCATTGAGTTCCTGGAGGATATCTATAAGGAGATGGCTCCGGCATTTAGTTCACCCTGGTTTACCCCAAATTGTGATGAGGCCTGGGACCTCTCCCGCGGAGGATTGACAGGGGCCGCTGATACTCTTGGGCCTGCCAGGATCTACGCCGATCATGTGACCCGGATCGATTCGGTACTTAAAAGTCTTGGGAAGCGAACCATTATCTGGGGAGACATTGTCCTGGAACATCCTGAGATTCTTGATATGATCCCAAAAGATATAGTGATGGGAGCCTGGAACTATAGTCCCTCCGAATCCTTTGCCGAATTTATTGATCCGCTTACTGAAAAGGGATTTGATTTTACCATTGCTCCGGGCGTACTGAACTCCAACCGCCTGATTCCCGATTTCCGGATGAGCACTGCCAATATCCGAAATTTTATTAATGAAGGGTATGAGAAGGGAACCATCGGGGTATACTTTACATCATGGGATGATGGAGGAGCACACTTTTTCTCCCACGACTGGTATGCCGTGGCTTACAATGCCGAGCAGTGCTGGCGACCCAATCGGGATCCGCTGGATGACTATGACCAGCGTTTTAGCAGGGGGATCTATGGGGACCAGAACAATCTGATTCCGTCATCCCTTCATACACTGAATCACCTTACCGATCTGGGACCCACATTCGAAATGAACTCCAATGTTTTTTATAAAACCCTGATTCCGGAAAGGGGTAAAAAAGTGACTTTCAATCCCGACCAGTGGACCGAAGTGAAGAGGTGGACAACTGAAGCCAGGAATACGCTTTTTGCAGCTTCAACACCCCACTATGATACGGATCTGATCTATATTAAGTTTACCATCTCGCAGTATGAATTTATGGCCAGAGCCAGAGAGCAGTTATTAAGAGCTTCCGAGGCTTACAGTCGGGCCTGTAATTTCCAGCGAATGAGTCGTCCTTCTGCCATGGTCGAATTGGAAAAAGCAAAAGAGATCATATCCGATCTAAAATACCGTTTTGATCTGGTACGGGCCGATTTTGAAATTCTCTGGGACATGGAGAACCGTGCCTACTGGAGGGATCGGGCACTGATGGAATACAATAGACATGCAGATGCTTTGGCGGATCAATCCAACCTTCTTGAAGCTACCGTAGATAATTTTAGAAGGGGTGCCTACCTGCCACCGCCCACCGAAGTGAGACTGGATATCAGGAAGCAATCAGGTCAGTTTTTCCAATACTGGCTGCTTACCGGAAGTTTTACAATAGACTCTTTTGAGGAGTACGCACCCGATTTTCTGAAACCCATTGGAGGCGAAGCGAATGTGAAGCCCTTCCCGGGTATGAAATTTACAGATGAGGCTGGTCAGGAACGGTATTGGATCAAGTATGATTCTCCCAAGTTGGGAGAGATCGACTTTAAAATCATTTTCGAGCCTCACATTACCGCTGTGGCCTATGCTTACTGCACCATAGATTCACCCCTTAAGCAACAGGTGACTGCCCTGCTGGGAAGTAATGATGGGGCCACAGTCTGGTGCAATGGCAAAGAGGTGCATCACATCCATGCAAAGCGTAGTCTGATCGCCGATGAGGATGAGATCCTGCTGGACCTGGAAGAGGGGCGAAACCACCTGATGATAAAGGTGGAACAGTGGAAGGCAGGATGGAGCCTTGCATTCAGACTTAAAGATGTGGAGGTAAGAAATCATAAGCAGAAATACTATATTCAGTAACTATGAAAGGATACACATGAAAAAGATGATAAACTATTCCCTGTTGCTCTTTCTAATCCCTGTCTTCTCCTATTGTGCGGGAGATGAGGGTCCCGAAAAGGAGAAGCGGGTACTTAAGGCTCTAAACGAAACTGCAGGGTATATATCCAATGTATTGATCAATGAGCAGGGTTTCTCCAGGTGCGATTACAACATTCCTGAAGGAAAGTGGTACGATTATGAACCCCCCTGGCATACGGGTCAGGCCATCTATGCCCTTCTTGAAGCTTACCAGATTACCGGAGATGAATCTTATATGTCCAAAGCCAGGGAGGCGGGCGATTGGTGGGTTGGACTGGAGATAAAGGACCATCCCAAATTGAAAGGAATGGTTAAATCGGCCCATGGCGACCATGCAGGGGAGACCATTGTTTTTGCCACCATGTCGGATGGTTCGGCAGGATTGTATAAACTGTTCGATCTTACAGGAGATAAGCGATATGGAGATGTGCCTACACAGGCAGGCGACTGGATGTTACGGAATATGTGCCTGCTGGATGAAGGGGTCTGCTATGACAATGTGGATCCTGAAACCGGTGAAGTGATGAAAGAATACAGCCCCTTCTGGCCCGACAAGGAGAACCAGGATCTCTACGATGTGGCCCGTCCCAATAATGAGGGGTCCCTTTTTCTGGATATGTATGAATATACTGGAAATGAGGAGTATAAGGAGGTTTTTATCACCCTCTGCAACAGCCTGGTAGAGAAACAGGGACCGAAGGGGTTATGGATGGATTTTATGCCCAACCACAAGGAGTCGGGAAGTGTTCATCCCCGTTTTAACCTCTGGTATGCCGAATCCTTAATTGATGGATATGAACTGACTGGAGACAAACGTTACCTGGAGGCTGCCCGGAAAACGGCAGAGACCTTCACTGAATTCCAGGATGGTGCAGGCACCATCTACTATCAGAATTTTGTGGATGGTACCCGCGACCGAAGTTCAGTTTGTGGATCGGCAGTGGCTTTTTCCGGACTCCTGTGGCTCAGGTTGCGGGAACATGGCGTTGAAGGATTTGATGACGATATTGAACTCTCTCTGGAATGGATCCTGAAGAATCGATATGCCATTGACCATCCGGACCCAAATCTGGCCGGGGCGGTAATTAACACCAGGCTACGGCATAAAAAAGGTAAATTGTGGATTACACAACGGGATGTTGGAACTACGTTTGGGGTAAGATTCCTGGCCAGTTATTACAACTACACATTTGGAGGAAAGGCTGATAAATAAGTGCAAGTATTAGATTATTTGGTCATTGCCCTCTTTTTTATGGTGCTTATCGGCACCGGAGTATGGGCCTATCTGCGTAAAGTAAAGAGCGCAGATGATTTTTTTGTGGCAGGGGGGAAGCTCCCCTGGTGGCTGGCAGGGATCTCACATCATGTTTCGGGATACTCCGGTGCGGTCTTTGTGGCCTATGCTGCGCTGGCATATACCCATGGGATTTCGGTTTATTTCTGGTGGGCTCTGACCATCTTTACAGGATTGATGATCGGTTCATTTTTTTTGGCACCTGCCTGGGTGCGGCTCCGGATTAAGTACAACATTCAGTCGCCCACTGAATATTTGCAGCGAAGATACAACATGGCCACCCAGCAATTGATAGCCTGGAGCGGAGTTATACTGAAGTTATTCGATATAGCAGCCAAGTGGGCGGCCATTGCCATCTTGCTCAATGGATTTACAGGCTTACCCATCATGGCCGGGATTCTCATGGCAGGAGGGATATCACTTATTTACATCTCTCTGGGGGGTATCTGGGCCGATGTATGGAACGACTTGTTCCAGTTTTCTATTCAAATCGTGGCAGGGATCACCATGCTGGTGTTTGTGGTTAAAGAGCTGGGCGGGGTGAATGAAGCCATGCATATTTGGGATAAGCTACCAGCAGGGCACACCAATCCCGTTGCTGAACCTTACAATATCTGGTTTATAATCACCTTTCTGATCCTGAATTTTCTCAGTTATAACGGAGCTACCTGGAACCTGGCCACCCGCTTTATCTCACAACCTTCTGAAAAGAGCGTTAGGAAATCGGCACGCCTGTCGGCCCTCCTCTACCTGATCTGGCCACTGGTGCTCTTTTTTCCCATGTGGTGTGCACCCATCTTCTTTCCCGGAATGGAAAATCCGGAAACTTCCTATTCCCGATTGGCGCTGGAGTTTTTGCCGGTCGGACTTGTGGGACTGGTGCTGGCATCCATGTTTGCCAATACCCTTACCATGACCTCCTCCGATGCCAATACCATCACAGCTGTATTGAGCCGGGATATCATTCCATTCCTTTTTCCCAGCCGCGAAAAAAAGATAAGTACCCTCAGGATTATAAGGATCACCTCGGTCTCTTTTCTGGGTCTTACCATTATCATTGCCCTGAATGCAGATAGTTTTGGTGGTGTGCTGGGTCTGATAATTTCATGGTTTGCTGCCTTGATTGGACCTGTATCTATTCCCATGATGCTGGGATTGTTACCGGCCTTTAACAGAATGGACCATCGGGCCGCCCTTCTTTCCATAGGTGCAGGGTTTCTTACCTTTGTAATGACTAAATTTATACTGGATTTGTCCCTGGCAGCTGAAATTGGTTCACCCGTAGCCATCACTTTTTTAGTCTACTGCGCAACCGGTCTACTGACCAGGAAAAGCTCATCCTAAAACTGACTTGTTGGAACAAAAGCAATTCATACTTGAAGGGATCCATTACAGCAGTGGAAAAGCTGTTCGTATTGAAGTTAGTCATGGGGTTATTTCCAGCCTTGAAGAAATAGTGAAAGGGCCGGGGCAGGAGAATTCTGGGGAGAAAGAGCTTCCGGTGGTGGCACCCGGACTGACAGATCTGCAGATCAATGGATACAGGGGGGTGGATTTTAATGATCCTGGACTCACTCCCGGGCAGATTGAGGGGGCTTCTGATGAATTGTTGCTCACTGGAGTCACTACCTACTATCCCACATTGATTACCGGATCAGGAGAGAAGACGTCCACTTTGCTTAAAACATTTGCCAGAGCAGTTGGACAGAACGACAAGGCCTCCAGGATGATTGGGGGCATTCATCTGGAGGGTCCTTTTATTTCCGCAGAGGACGGACCCCGGGGAGCTCATTTAAAACAATTTTGCCAGGATCCGGATCTTAGGTTGCTTGGACGCTGGCAGAAACTAGCGGGTGGGATGATCAGGATAGTTACCCTGGCACCTGAGCTTCCGGGATCTGTACCATTTATAAAATCCTGTGTGTCGATGGGAATCGTGGTGGGTATAGGTCATACTGCAGCCAATACGAATCAGATCAACAGAGCAGTTGATGCTGGTGCTACGCTCTCCACCCACCTTGGAAATGGTTGCCACTCCACACTTCCCCGTCATCCCAACTACATTTGGGACCAGCTGGCTCAGGAGAACCTATGGACCAGCATGATTGCTGATGGGTTCCATCTGCCCGACTCTGTACTCAGGGTATTTATTAAGTCGAAAGGAGATAAGGCAATCCTGATTAGTGACGGAATGACTTATACCGGGCTGGTGCCAGGGCTCTACGATTCTCCGGCCACTGGAAGGGTGAACTTAACTCCAGGTGGAAAACTGCACCTGGATGGGAAACCGGCCACCCTGGCTGGTTCGGCCAGTACCCTGCTGGAAGGAGTAAAGAAGACCTCCGGGTTGGTCGGATTTTCCCGGGCATGGGATATGGCATCACTGCACCCGGATCGTTTAATGAAACCTGATGCTCTTCTCGGCCTGGAAGTGGGTGCCCGGGCCAATCTTGTTCTTCTGAATCCCAACCTTGCAGCACCCTCGATCTGGAAGGTGTTTCATGACGGGAGTCTCTTTTAATATGAAAGCTTAATCCATGAATTGAACCATGAGCAGTGAAATCTATCATTTCAAAGTAGGCGCTTTCGAATGTATTGCTGTCAGTGACGGCATTCACACTTACGCGCCGCCAACATTTCCCCCACCTGCCACTTTTCTTTTTGGCAATGCGCCAAGAAATCAGCTTGAGCAGACTCTTCGTAAACACAATATCCAACCGGATCACTGGACAGAATGGATAAGTCCGTACAATTGTCTTCTGATCAATACTGGTGAACATCTCGTACTAGTGGATACAGGCGCAAAAGGTCTTGACCCAAGTACAGGAAGGCTTATTCAGAACCTGAAGGCTGAGGGAATTGCGCCCGAGGACATAGACATAGTCATCATTACGCATTGTCACCCTGATCATATTAGTGGAATTACCCTTGATGATGGCGAGCTTACCTTTCCTAACGCCCGTTTCGTAATGTGGAAGGGTGAGTGGGATTTCTGGACCTCAGGAGAGGCTGAAGCGAAACTTGATGAAAAATTCAGAGAGGCCCTCCTAAGTTTCGTACGCAAGAACCTTCCATCAATTCAAGACCGGTTGGAACTCATTGAGCATGACAGGGAAATCTTGCCTGGCATCCAAGCTATATCAGCACCAGGTCATACGCCCGGTCACATGGCCCTCTTAATTTCATCAGAGGGGGAACAACTTCTGAATATCGTCGATGCGGTGCTCCACCCCATCCATCTAGAACAGCCAGAATGGTGCGCGACGGTCGATTTTGCTCCTAATCAAGTCGTGGCCACCAGGCGTCATCTCCTCCACCGGGCCGCAGACGAGAATTCTCTGGTGCTTGCTTTTCATTTTCCATTTCCGGGTCTGGGACATATCGTTCAGAAAGGGGAGAATTGGGAATGGCAACCAATTACAGTCTGAGCCCAAATTCCGGTAATAGAGGTTCTGATTTCAAATGCTCAAAATCAGTCCGGATTTCCCATAAGTCAAACTAACCCTAAAACTAATTCTATCCTATACCAAAACCTGCATTTTCATGTGCTGAATTCATCAATAATTCCTCCGGTAAGCCGGAGGATGGCATTGTAGCTGGAAATTACGCTGAAAATGGCATTTTGGTACTTCACGGCAGCATTCATGTAGATTTACTGCACATCTCTGTAGTTGAATGAGTTAATGGTTCCGTTCTGATACCTTTCGCGGGAGAGCTCCATGTTGAGCCCGGCTGCTTCCAGGTTTTCTACAGCCAGTTCCAATTGTTCCTGCCGTACCTGGTAGAAATCCAGCTCCTGCCGTAGGGGAATCCTCATTTCCTGTTCCATCTCCTCGGTCTGTACTCCGGTAATCTCTTTCTGGAGCTTAGCTACCTGGAGCCCCTGCTTCCTGATGCCCCCATTGTAGATGGTGCAGGACAGGGATACAGAGAGGTTTGTGTTCCAGTTGCTCCTGGTATTGTTCAATTGAGTATGTTCATTGTAGACCGATTCTGTGCTGCCATAGCCTCCTGAAGCACCCACCTTTCGGTGGGCAAAAGCTACAGGCTTGATGTGGAGAAAGTCTTTGGCATCAAATAGTCCCAGAGTTTATAAACCTTAAGTGTGATCCCGATAGGGCCATTGAGTTATGGAACCAACACGAAGGAATTCAGCCCGGATGGCATATGAATAAGATCATTATCTCTTTTTAATATACTGTATGAGACATTAACTTATCAATGCTTATGTTCATCTTGTCTGAATCCAATCCGCTTTCTATTATTGTTTTCAGCCGTCTTTTGGTCCTTCTCCAATAAATAGTTAATAGCAGCATATATATCTTTGAATTTCATACTATATGTTTTTTCAAGCTCTTTAAGTTTATTGGCCAGATCTTTATGGTTCATAGCATATTGCCGGATAAAGACAAATGCTCTCATGATGGCTATATTGACCAAAATTGCCTTCTCACTTTTTAGCACGCTTGATAACATGGCAACACCTTGTTCTGTAAAAGTAAATGGAGGTGCAGGGCTGTACTTCACAGTGTCAGGTAGGTTATCACAAGTTGTGATAACCTGTCTCCAATCCTCTTTTGAAAGGATTATTAAAAAATCATCTGGAAATCGATAAATATTCCGTCTGACGGCCTGTTTTAATGTTCTGGTTTCAACATCAAAAAGCTCAGAAAGATCAAAATCAAACATGATTTTAATGCCGCGGATTTCATAAATCTTGCTAAGAATCAGTTCCTTTACTATCATTGTAGTTCTTGGTTAGAAAATCAATGTATCCTAATGGTTTATGTTGTCTATTAGGGGTAGTCAGCGTGCAAAAACAAACTTTTCACAGTATCCAGAAAGATCTCCATATTGGGAGTCATTGTTTGAAAATGTCAATTGTAATATATTGCAGCGAAAAACCCATTGCGTGGAGCACTGTTTGAAAACCTTGTTGTTGCCGATATTGTAAAATCCAGAAAGAATAATGGATTCTTGGATAATTTCTTTTTCTATCGGGACAGCAATCAAAATGAAGCGGATTTGATTATTGACAACCTGTTAAAAGGGTTGAATTATATCCAAAAGATTCTGCCGTCAAAGATTCGGCATACTTATTTGTTTTATGCAGGTATGCAGGAGATGCCGTTCCAGGATCATCAGCTTGTTAATTATCGTAATATTTCACAGCATCTAATTTCTTAAGAAAACGATTTATAATACCTGAGTTTTAACTTT
>Ga0164313_10000960_pt1 | contig 24630 bp, 26 predicted proteins | sample GuaBasSedimGuay4_FD_113735 | JGI IMG/M metagenome (GOLD analysis project Ga0164313, IMG submission 113735) | Subseafloor sediment microbial communities from Guaymas Basin, Gulf of California, Mexico - Guay4, Core 4569-4, 0-3 cm | ecosystem: Environmental > Aquatic > Marine > Hydrothermal vents... | reverse complement strand
GCTGAAGTTGACCAGGAAAGCCGGTTTGAGGCAGGCACATTGTTTCGCGGGTGTGCGCCAAAAAAAAAAGACAAAAAAATCCCCCGGGATGAGATCCGAGGGATTTTGTAAAACCATATCTGATTTTATAATGCTGTCAAAAACCTGTTTAGCTTTTTTTGCTGAAGCGTTTGCGGTTGTAACCCACCAGGCCAAGAAGGCCGGAGCCCAAGAGTAAAATGGTAGAGGGTTCGGGGACAGGGGCACCGCCTAAATTTGTAATGGTAGCATGGATTGTTATTTCTGCGTTAGGTTCTAAAACAAATGTGGCGCCTTGTTCCATAGCAATTGATAAAATATTTCCATCTGCCAAAATGAATTCTTGCACAGGATCATCCCAATATATCTGACCAGATGTGAAAGTGGCTGTACCAAACCAGGCACCTGCACCATTGCCGGCAGCATTTAAATCAGGTGCGTCAAGATTGAGATTAGCTGTTAAGTCAAAAAGACCACTCCCGGGATCGGTTACAGAAATAGTAAAAAAATCAATAGTGCGAGATTCGTTGTCATCTAACGAGAATTCAAGAATACTGTCTAAATCTGCTAAGTCAGCAGAGATAGTTGTGTCTCCATACGTAGGAGTTAAGACAACCCAAGAGTCAGGTGATCCGTCTACATCAATAGTTACAGGTGTTGCCATCACACTGCTAGCCCAGGCCAGCATGCCGAAAGCAAGGATTGTTGCTAAAAACTTTTTCATTTCTCCTCCTCTCTTAAAAGACTAAAATAGATTTTACATCCATTTGTTTTTCATTTTTTATTTATTTAGAAGCAACTATCATGCCATTCATTCAACTATTTGAAATTACATATATTTTAAATATTAGGCTCGCCTGCGACCCGGCCATTGTAAAAAAATTCGACAGCTTCAGGAAGTCACAATCCGTGCTTTTTTGCCTTATAATCACCTGGAAACCTGTAATTGTTAGGGTTAACAAAAGCTGTCTGGAAGAAATGGGAAATTGGGAGGAAAAATCAGCCCAAAAGGGTGTCGGAATAATTTACAGTTTGGTTATGGTGCAAAGAAGGATAAAGGCAGATAGAATTAACCACGGAATACACGGAATACACGGAAAAGTTCATAAAATAATTCTTTCAATTTGTGCTTTTGGGTAGTGGCCGAAGTTGACCAGGGAAGCCGGTTTGAGGCAGGTTGTTTTCAAACGTCCCATTGTTTCGCGGGTGTGCGCCAAAAAAAAGACAAAAAAATCCCCCGAGGTGGACCGGGGGATTTTGTGAAACCATATCTGATTTTATAATGCCGTCAAAACCTGTCTAACTCTTTTTGCTGAAACGCTTGCGGTTGTATCCCACCAGGCCAAGGAGGCCGGAACCCAAGAGCAGGATGGTGGAGGGTTCGGGGACAGGGGTAGTTCCTTCGGCGGTAAGCTTTGCGCCGTTAAAAATGAAATCCCCAGTAAGGCATACCAATGTTACGTTAACCGTGCCAGAGTCACTTAACGTCACTAGCGACTCAATCGTAAAACTGACACCTCCGGTATCAACTTCCCAAACAAACCAATTCTCGCCGACACCGAGTATTGCAGCTTCATAAAAATCATAACCATCATCTTGGAATTTGAGTTGGATATAGGCGGATGTAACATCTTGTGTATCCGGATTGAATCCATCTTCGGTGATATCAAATTCCCATAAACAACTGTCTTTTGGACCAAACAAGGTTCCGCTCATGTAAAGCCCCTCAGAACCCTCAGGCCCAGCATCATATATGTCCGTATACGGAATAGCACTTGCAGTGCCTGCCATCCCCCAAAACAGCGTCATTGCACATAAAAACATTAAAAACTTTTTCATTTCTTTCCCTCTCTTAGAAGACCAAAAATGGATTATTAAATCCATTTGTTTTCTATTTATTTAGAAGCAACTATCATGCCATTCATTCAACTGCTTGAAATTCCACATATTCTCAACCTTAAGCCCGCCTGCGGCCCGGCCATTGTAAAAAACTTCGACAGCTTTGGGAAGTCACAATCCGTGCCTTTTTTGCGATACAATGACTTGGAAACTTGTAATTGTTTGTGGTTGACAAAAACTATCTGGATAAAGATGGAGAATTTGGAGGAAAAATCAACCCAAAATGGTGTCGGAATAATTTACAATTTGTCGAAATATACAGTTAAATTGATACTTTATGGCGCACAAGGGCACAGAACCACACTCCGCAGTATCCACCCTGCTTACCAGAACATCCAGCTACCGGTTAACTGGACATAGATTCCCAATCCAAGGCTGGTGACGCCGTGGGCCAGGATGACTCCCTTTAGTTTTTTCTGACGGATTAACAAGGGACTATAAAGCAGAGCGACAATAATTCCTACATCCACCCGCTGATGCTCAAGGCCGAACAGGATCGCCGTACCCACAGGCACTGACCGAAAATCAGGGTTGATCAGAGACGCACGGCAATCAGCTATTGTAGCAGTTCAGGGCTTGAAACTTGAAATTGGGAAAAACAGTACAAAAGCATGATTGTCATAAGATTTTTCGTTCCGCTCGAAATGACAACTTTGGATAGTTTCCGTTCAGGCCCCTATTCACATCCCGTGTTTTTTCAAGAGATCGTGCAAGGTGGGGCGGCTGATCTCGAGGAGTTTGGCTGCCTGGCTGATGTTGTTGCCGCTCAGGGCCAGGGCCCGGCGGACAGCATTTTTCTCGGCCGTCTCACGGGCATCTTTCAAGGTGGATAGTTTCTGTTCTTCCTGTTCCATTGGCATCTCTTCGAGTCCCAGGTCAACAGGAGTAATAACACTGTCCATTGTGGTACCAAGAGCCCGGCGGATACGATTCTGGAGTTCACGGACATTTCCCGGCCAGTTATGGGCGGTCAGGGCGGCAATGGCTGCCGGCGAAAAAGATGTCTGCCCGCGTTGCAGTTTTTGGGTCTCCTCCAGCAGGAAGTTTTGCGCCAGCAGCAAGGTATCTTCCGGTCGTTCATTCAGATCGGGTATCCTCAAGGGCACGACATTCAGACGATAGAAGAGGTCTTCGCGAAAAGTTCCCTGTTTGACGGCATCCTCCAGATTATTATTCGTGGCTGCTATGATCCTCACATTCAGAGCAATTGTTTTTGTTCCTCCAAGTCGCTCAATGGTGGATTCCTGGAGAAAGCGCAGAATTTTTACTTGCAGGAGCAGGGGGAGTTCACCAATCTCATCCAAAAAGATCGTTCCCTGATCAGCCTGCTCAAACTTGCCGATTTTACGACCCGCGGATCCGGTAAAAGCTCCCTTCTCGTGGCCGAACAGCTCACTTTCCAGCAGATTTTCCGGAATCGCGCCGCAGTTGATGATGATCAGGGGTTTTTCAGCCCGGTTACTCAGGCTGTGCACTGCGTGGGCCGCCATCTCTTTGCCGGTTCCCGTGTTACCGGTGATCAGCACCGGATAGTCGGTTTTACTGACTTGTTTGAGACGCTCAAACACCTTCTCCATTACAGGGGAAACACCGAGCATGCCGCACAGCGATCCGCTTTGGCTGGTTTGCCGCTGTAGCCTGCGATTGGTCTCTTCCAGTTCATGGATTTTAAAAGTACGGGAAAGAATAATTTTTAATATTTTTAAATCAATCGGTTTTGCGCAAAAATCAGCGGCCCCGAGAGCAATGGCCTTAACCGCGTTTTCTTCCTCGGCATTGCCTGTAATGACAATCACCCGGGTATGGGGGGCAAGGGAAGATATCTCTTCGAGGAGCTCAAAACCCTGCTGGGGGGTGTCCGGATAGGGCGGCAGGCCAAGGTCCAGGGTAGCTACCGGAAAAACGCCGGAAGCAAGCAGCGGCCTTGCCTGACCCGCGTCAGAGACAATAGTGATTTCATATTCCTTGCCCAGGCCCCACCGGAGCTGTTTGGCTACCGAATTTTCATCTTCAATAACAAGAAGATTTTTTTTCATAATTTTACGCCGCCCCGTTCCTTATCAGATTAACAAAAACTTGTTTGATCTATCCTAAGGGTTTACCCCAGTCTTCAAGTTCTGCTCCTTGATACTCCTCCTGCTGGATGGTGATGTCCATGTTGATCACAAGCCCTGAATGCTTCTTGACTTCGCTGTCTTCCCTCAACTTTAAGTGGCGTTCCCGAGCCGTCTGTACATCCTCCAATGCCTTTTTCAAGGCCAGTCCAATGGCATTGCTTTTATCTATCTGTCCGGGCTTAAATTCAGGTCGAACACCATCCTCGGCAATGTCTTCAGCAAAGTGCGCAAGATGTTTCATCTTTTCCATGGCCTGGTCCATGATTTTCCAGCCCATGTTTTCATCTTGCTGGAAAACCCAGGAAGTGCGGAGATGCTGCAGCATCTCCGTATATTTACTTGTGACTTCTGACTGCAGCTTATCTAACAATTCCCCGGGCAATTCACTTTCTTTTCCAGGAAGACCTGCCGCTTCTTCCGGGCTTAACTTATCCAGTTTTCGTTGAAACTTCCTGGCATGGATGGCAGATTCCCAGGCCTCTCTCCGGAGGACACGCCGGATGTGAAGATCATCAACTTTATTCACTTCTTCGTTGTAATGAGGTATCAGTTTCTCCTCGTATTCGATGTAGGATCTGAGCATCGTGGCCCGGCTGGTCGGATCATAGGGGTATGGACCAGGTGTAAAGTTGGGTTCACCTCCCAGTTTGCCTATGATCATCCCCAGCCAGTGCATATGCCACATCTCCTCCCTGGTGATGGAAAGAAGGCTCGCACCCAGAGGCGTATCTTCCCCTTCCATGTAACCATGAACGAGATAGCGTATGATGGCTGCATGCTCATCTGCGATATCTCTGTTTAACATGTCAATCAATGCCTGCTTCTCCAATGGAAACCTCCTTGCGGTTCTGTTTGTTTGCGCAACGGCAATTATACTTTCCACAACCCGTGCAGATTGCAATACTCACGGGCTGTAACATCTCTTGCCTCAATATCAAACGTTGCTTCTGGTAAATCTCCAGGTTTTAAAAACTGACGGTAAGCCTTCCCATCTGCGATGATTTCAATCCATTCGATATAATGTTTCTCCTCCATTGGGTGTGCAACGCTCCCCACCTTCACCCTGGCGCTGCCTGCCGTTTTTTCAACTACGGGCACATGCTTTTCCCTGGCGGCATCCACAGCGTTCTCCTCACGGAGCGCCATAGGCTGTCCACAGCACACAAGCTCTCCAGCCCCTTCGTGTAGGACTTCTACGATGTTACTGCAGACCTCACACTTGTAAATCTGGAGTTTCCTGGTCATGGTTCTTTCCTCCTTTGTAGCTTTGTCATTTTATCAGGAGATCTTTTCAGGTTTCCACACCTTCCATACCTTGCCCGCCAGATCAGGCCCAGGTTTAAGAGTTGGTTTTCCTGGCTGCCATCCGGATGGCATAACCTCTCCGGTTTCACGAACATGCTGATACGCCTGAATCTGACGTATTAGTTCCGCAACATTCCTGCCCACAGGAGGAGTTAGAACCTCCATAGCCAGGATATTCCCATCGGGATCAATAATGAAACGTCCTCTAATATTTACTCCTGCATCCTCGTCATAAACTCCGTAGAGTTTTCCCACATTGCCCCCTGCGTCGGAAAGCATCGGGTAGGGAACACCACCCTCTATCATTTTGGATAGCTCCTCTTCCTGCCAGATTTTATGACTGAAAACACTGTCCACGCTCATTGAGAAGACTTCAACTCCTAATTTTTTGAGTTCTTTATAATTGGCGGCAACTGCCGTCAATTCAGTAGGTCAAACAAAGGTAAAATCCCCTGGGTAGAAACAGAGCAGTACCCATTTACCCAAATAATCGGAAAGTTTGATTTGTTTAATTATTCCCTCGTGAAACGCTGGAGCCTGGAAATCCGGCGCCTTTTTCCCTACTTGTGCGCTCATTTTTATTATCTCCTTTTCTTTTGTTTGCTTGTTTTCATCTAAAGAAGATTCCACAGGGCCTCCAATGGGCCTTGCGCATCCAACTTCTATCTTTTCACCCATAATGATGCCTCCTTTATTGCTGGATATTAGCCTTACATCTCAAACCTCCGGCCAGCTTCTTTATTTCATCGAGATCTTTGGTCATGGGCGCCCATCCATACCAGTATGCATAATCGGGATTAGCATGAAAAACCCCCTGATATGTTCTCATTCTGTGTTTCATGTACATCTTGAATAGTACCTGTTCGATGTAGGAACCCCCTGTTTGGTAAAAATGTAAAAAGTCGGGATAGGCATAAGTGTAATGTGCCGGTTTCTTCAAAATGCCGTCTTTGTAAAGATCGGCTACAATGTTTATGGCTTGCGCTATTAAGCGATCCGCTTTTTTGATCATCTGATCGCCTTTTTCAAGCTCTCCCCTGGCATATTTTTCAGAATGGCACTTTTTGCAGGTCTTTATCATCTTTTCCCGTTCAGTCTGCCAGTCCTCTTCGGTCAGCCGCGCCAGATCAGCAGCTTTAACGACATCCAGCCGTGCAGTGGTATTTCCCTCCGGATCTAATACCCCCAGCGCTTCAAGAATTGTGGTCTGGTCTTTTGCCCATTGTTTATCGTTTGGCAGGGGAAGCCTTACCCCCAAAAATCCCCAGGCCACTTTGTTGGTATGGGTTCCGTCAGGTAGATGACAGAACTGGCAGCTAGGGGCAGCCGCGTCTTTGGGTAGTTTTCCCATCTCCTTTAGCTGGTTTCTAACTCCATGTTTGGAACTTTCATACATCTCCCACTGAGGATGGTCAAACCCCATATGGCATGTCCGGCATGCTTTGGGATCCTGCGCCTCTTTTTTAGAGAATGTATGCCGTGTATGACATTCATCGCAGGAATTTGTCCGGTAGGTATAACCTTTGTCTCGCAATTCCTTTTTCTGGGCCTCTGACTTTACGCCCATATTATGGCATCCGCCGCAGCCTTTACCGCCTTCCATCAGTTCATCAGGCTCCATGTGTGTAACCGGCAGGGCATTTAAAGAAGTCCAGCCAAAATTGTGTTTTCCTTTAGTGAATTGATTAAACTGTTTCTCATGACACTCGGCACAGGTGTTCTCGTCAGGCATCCTGACTAAGTGGGATGTTTTTTTACTCTTGTGCTCGGCTCCATGACAGCTATTACAGGCAACGTCGTTATTACTATGTTTACTGCTCTGCCAATCCTTAACCAAAAGTGGTGTTACTGACTTGTGGCACCCGATACAGACTTTTCCATCTTCCGCTGAAGCAATGCCTGCCGCAAACAGCAGCATCATCAGGGAAGCGAAAAAAAAGACAAAGAATTTCTTCATACATAACCTCCTTTTTTGTTAATCCAGCATTTCAAAAATACCCACCTGAGCATCAGGAATCTCTCTTTTTCTGCAAACACTCCGAGCAGGTGCCAATAATATACGGCCTCATCTCCTCAATTTTGTGCCCGTCTATCATTTTCTTTCCTGCAAGCGGACATCCCACTACATCAACATCATAGACGTGATTGCATCTGTGACAGAAGAAGTGATGATGAGGCTTGACTTCGTAGTCAAAATGCAACTTTCCCTTTTCAATCGTTATCTCTTGAATAAGACCATAATCCTTTAAAAGTTCTAAAGTGTTATAAACCGTAGCCTTTGAAATTGTAGAAAATTTTTCCTTTAAACTATAGTAGATTTCCTCCACAGTTGGATGGGTGCGATTTTCATAAAGGTATTCCAGAACCGCATGGCGTTGTATTGTTAATGTACATCCTTTTTCATTAAGTTCGGTTAATTTTTCTTTTAAGCTCATAATATATTTATTATAACATTAGAATAATTCTAAGTCAAGAATAAAATTAACTTTTGTTTTTGATGAAATGGGTTGTTCTTTTTCCTGTTCCGCCAGAGCCCTTTGGTAAATATCTCTTGACCCTCTTCCCTAAAAAAAGGAATCAAACGATACGGGATAGTTGACCTGATCAAACAAAACCGAGTAGTGAAGCTGATTCTAAGAGCAACAGATTTTAAAGTTGAATACGTCCCAAGGTTCTCCTTGGTGCTATAGTCCTTCCTTCCTTTCACTATTTTTCCATTGTATTTCTTGCTTTCAGTGCTGAAAGCTGTTTTATTATATTTCAATTCCTTACAAAAAATAGCATGGGAGTGAATAATGCAAGAATATACAGCTTCAACGCTAATCAGAATTGACCCACCTCTGCTAATTTAAACAGAGAAACTCCAGCTATGTCCGGGATGGGTGTATCGACCTGCTACTCATTGGCAGGAACGCTATCCAGGTCGTCAAGATGGAGAGCAATATTCCGAAGTCTTAGTAACGGCATCTTGTGTACGCTGGTTCCCAATTTCGAGAAAATGGAAAGATCAAATTCGAAACCACCGTTTCGCTCCCCTTTATTGTTCGGACCGTAATTCGGTTTCTGATCAACAAACCACGCCGTAACCGCCTTTGACAACGACAAGGAGAATGCTTCAATCCCTGCTTCGGTCGTGGCGATGTCGGCAAAAGTTCTTAGTAGCATCGGCTGGGACACGACAATCTGATCCGTTATGGTCCCCCCTTGCATCAGCAGAAAGATATTCAGGTTGTCGATGGAGAGATGACGAGTTGTCATTTCTTCCCCTTCTTGTGGGGTAAGGTAGACAATTTTCCTACCCTTGGTAGTGGTAAACCAGTATGCGTTTTTCTCGTCCGCCGCAACCGTCGTCCAGTCGGTCATATGCATTACTGGCAGCGGCAGGTCCGGATATGGCACCGGTCGTGTTTCGTCCGGTTCTATGGTCACACGAAAACGATCACTGTACTTCGGATCACTGCCCTGCCGGATAATATAGTAGTTTCCGGCTTCCGTAATATCAGCGCCACCGGATGGGACCCAAGCAGGAAAATACATTACTGCGGCGTTCATTAACCCGAGAATCGTCTTCAAAGCACCTTTTGCCTGGATGACGGTTTCATCGGTGGGAGACATCTGCAAGGTGACATTCTTCAGATGCCGGTTAAAACCATTGTTCAAATTCTCCTGTGCAGTGGTGAACTGGGCCAAGACCTCAAAAAGTTTTTTCGAATTATCGACCGCAAACATCTTGAAATTATTGTTGTCGATATTCACCTGAATGACGGTATGAACCGTATCCTGCACCTGAGTGGAACGAACATAGCTATAACAATAATCCCAGAGGAGTACTTTCGAAAGTTTCGGATCGGCCGGAAGATTCTGTTGCTGATTCTGGGTCGTCATCGAAGGCGCCGGCGGGAATGCCCGAAGCGGCACAGGAATGGAGGTGACACCCAGCTCCTTAAAGAGCGGCGTATTGTCGGTATTCGCTGTTATATCCGTCGGCAGCAGAAATGAAAGCCAAGAACTTGCCTCATAATCAGCAATACCGGGAACCGATCCGATTTCATGTTCCAGGTTCGTTGCCACGTAGTCGAGATCAAAGGTGGCTACGGCACTATCTCCCGAATTCTTCGCGTAGAAGAGGAAGGTCAGCTCACTCTTGCCTGGTTTTGTATCCAGATCTACCTTGGCGCTGGAGAAGGAGTAGTTTTTCCCTGGGTCTTCAACGGCGCTACTCGTCCCAGAAGAAATCACTGGTGTTCCATACATCCGGGGGGAAGTCGCTGAATCTGTTCCGGTAAATGACCCGGTGACCTCCATCGGATAGGAAACGATGGTGGTCACCTTGTAAGCGTCGGATAGGTTGATCAGCATCTGCTGGCGTAGTCGTTCTTCGGCAGACGTGGTATCAGATCATCCATTATCATCTGCCAGTACTGGTGCGGTACGGGTGGTGGCATATGCTTTGGCAAGCTCTTCTTTTGCCTGTAAGATGTCTGGCAGCAGATTGCCGTTGGTCAGATAATCCACCAGAAATGCTTGGGAGATTAAATCGGCAGAGAGAAGGTTGTCAATAGTGGAGAAAAACGAATTCATCCAGACATCCATATCGATGTTTTGGAAAGTGCTGCTGCTTGATTTTGACTGATCAATCGTTCCGGTGGCAGAATCCCATGGATGGATATCCACAGTCTCCGACTGCAAAGACGTCGCCATGGGCGTTGGTGCAAAGAATACCGGGTCGCCGTTCTTACCAAAATATATTCCTTGTTTGTTGTACAGTCCCATCCGAACTACCCAGAGCGGTTTTTCAGAACCCGAAGTCGCAGCCCCAGAGGAATAGCGGTCATACCCCGAGGCAAGCTTTAGGATATACGAGCCTTCAACGACAAACGTGCTTTCAAAATCGGCGGCAAATTTATTAAGTGCATAGGTGGGCATATCATTGGCGGCATCACCACTGCTCGCCTGTTTTGCTACATACGGGTTCAGAGAGGTTGTCGCCCGGTATACCGGAATATCATCAGCAAAAGCAGGCGCGACATACGCATGGTTTCGCAGAATCTCAAATGCGACGTTCAGTTCGAATATTTCACTGGTGTTCAGGTTGTTGGAAGCGATCTGTTCGGTAATGCACCAATACGTCCAATCCCCGTCGGTTCCACCGACAGCAGTGATAATATCGGTACAGCTTACCCCTGCGGTGGGAACATACTCTTTTCCTGCTGCCCGGGCTTGCAGGTACAGATAGATATCGGTGACTGCCTGCTGCAACATGGCAACATCGTCGGTGTCCAGATAGCCGGGATCGGTAGACAATAATGAGGTCTGCAACGAAAAATTTACCGCGAATTCTGTCTGACCGGCAAGGGACGGCTGGCAGATCTGGTAGTAGATCGTCTTGTAGGTTTCCAGATCCTTTTTCGCCTGATCCTGCCACGGTTTCGTCGGATCGTTCGGATCCGCCGTATAAAGAGAGGTATCGAAATGGAGAACCAATGCCAGTGTTGGGGTGCCGGTGACTGACTTAAACAGATATTGCGGTACGATGCTCGGCCATCCGGATAGTGGGATGAGCGCGTCGGTGTATCCAAGAAGGGCTGGAGGAGAGTTTTTAGGACCGCTCGGATAGATTGCCGGATCAGAGATTGGCGTAATGGTCTCGTTGCCATATAAATCCCGCCAGACGAATTCCACCTGTGCGATTCGGTTTAGCACTGAATAGGAGTCGCCTGCGACCGGTGGTGGGGCCCCGAATTGCGACACAGCTGGACCGTTTAAGATGCTATATGCAGGTACCGATTTTGCGTATTGCCATGTGCTTTCATAATCCTCATCCGATTGAGATTTTATCTTTTCATGGACGCTGTTCGGATCCCCTTGAACCTGCGGACCAATCGGAATGCCCCAATTAGTATCGGGGAAAGAGTCGTTATGTAGCTGACTGCCGCCAAACCGGTACGATAGAAGGTTATATACCTGCTGTAGATAAACCTGGGAATAATCGAAAGAGCCTGGCGGTGGCAGTTCTCCCGGATTTGGACGGATCAACTCCAAGGCTATACACCCAGATGGGGTTGTCGTATTAATGTTCGCAAAGCGAACATCGACAGTGTGGCTCGTCGGGATAAACAATCCATTTATTGCTTGGTTATCACTTGCAACCTTAGGCATCTCTGCGCTGTAGTATGCAACAATTGATGCCAACGTATTTCCCGCCTTGCCGGTGGAAACCAAATAGCTAATCGGCGGAATGCGCAGGGCGGTCCAGACCGGAATAGTAGTTGAAAAATTGATGCCCCGGCCCGCATTTGCCGCTTCCAAGTCGTCGACGGACGTTCCGTAGTAAGTGGCGATATTAGTTGCATCGCCTCCTGGCGCAGCGCTGCCGACCTGATAAATCAGGTCGTTTAACGTTACTGTAGTGGTAGATGCCAACGACAGGCCATTGAGAAGTTCAGCAACTTCACCAACCGGCAGGTTCAATCGCAATCCAATCGCGGCCAATGAATCATCCTGAGTGATGGAAACGTTAACAGGGAGATATTCTGCTTCACCAAACAGCGATTCGGAGCTTGGATTGATGGTCTGCCCGGTGATGACGACGTTCATATAGTTGTATAAAAGATCCGGTTTGATCGTTGTTCCGGTGTCGGCATAGGTTACCAGAAGCCCCAGGGTCGCTTCCCCGTTTTCGTTGAAGATAAGGCCTGGAAAGCCTGTCTGTTTTTCTTTGTTCTCGTAGTAGAGATAAAAACCGCCGGAACGGGTAATACTGCATTCCCACAGCATTTTAATAAAATCGTACGTTGTGTTCAGTAAGCCTTCTGGCTGAACCACTTCCGGTACGGCAGCAAAAGCTAACACAGCCGGGTTGGTGTAAGTAGAAAGATTCCCTTGGGTAATGAAGGTAGCGATGGCAGATTGAGGGTCGGACACCATCCCTGAGTCGTCACCAGAAGATGCGTTCGGCGGGTAGAGCAACGTAATATTCTGCACCGGGGTATCAGTGTTACTGCTGATCGCCAGGAGTTGTTCTAATATCATCACACCAGTTTCGTCAGCCCCGGTTAACTCATAGGTATATGCGTTACTGCCACTGGGAATAGCCTTGATAGTGACGTTTACCAGCGAACCGAATCCGTAGTAGTTTGCATCTGAAAATACCCGCTGACCGGTAGACGGATCGACTCTCCCTATTTTCAAGCTAAGCTTCAGATTCGGCAGACCAAAGCTTGTCTTCGGAAGATATGCAAGAAGTCCGCTGGAAAACGGCCAGATATACGGAGTGGGCGCTTTTTCATTTGCCGGGGGGTACCATACGGCAAAGATACCGAACCGTCCGCCTGCCACTGAATGGTCTGGGAAAAGTCGTACTGCACTGGCTGTTCATTCCGCATAGGCGCGATACCAAGGCACTCAACCTCCGGCTGCACACCCTTCGTCTGTGCTTCCGCCAGGACGGAATTCATTGTATTGATCATATCGTTAGAGAAGGTAACGGTAGCGCTTGAACCGATACCGCTCTTAAGCCAGGCGGGCGCGTTGTCGGTTGAAACCATGGTCACGCCGTCGCCCGCCTTGAGTGTGGGGAGGTCGAACTGCTGCCCTGTTACCGAATACATTGAACAATCCACCCCACCGGAACATGGGGTATCATTCGGATCGTTAAAGGTAAGGCCGGTATTGCTTCCGACCGGTAGCCGCATTCCGTATACCAAGAATCGGCTCACCATACCGGAAAGCTGATTGAGGCTATTGCAGTTCTTAATCTCAGTCGTGGCGGCTGAAACGGTTAGGCAGAGCATATGGGGCAGATCGATATAGTTCGCTGCATTTGCCGTTGTGTAGAAAAGTGGCGATATTGTCTGGTTCGCGGAGGTATTGGCAATATCAGACGGGGTTGTCCCATACGTGTTTGCAATTAATCCAAGCGTATCTGTATTGTCGGCTGCGGTGGTATAGGCCACTGCCGGGAGCGTCATCACCGTCCGGTTGGTAAGCAGACCCGCCAGGCTTTCAGTAGCTTTGGCAAATTCCGCATCCGACCACCCGCTTGCATCCATAAGGGATTGGAACGTCGAGTTACTCTCGGTGGTTATCGTCGCCCCGCTATCCGGATTGGTAATGGTTACACCACCGTTGATAAGGTACTGCGTCGTTTTGTTGGCCGTAATCAAGGTCTCGACCGTGAACGCGGCGTCGTACTGATCCACCACCGATTGCAACAGGGTTGAACTGGTAACCTGAGCCGTCAGCCCGGTAATGGAAACGGTCAACCCACCCGTTAACTGCGCATCCTTATTTGCTTCTGCTATCGCGTCCCAGGTCAAGTCGTTCTTGTGAACGCCGGAAGGATCTACCATTCCGTCTGACCAGGCGACAATACCGGCCAGGGAATTCGGATTGGTATCGTTTAGTTGATACTTGTAATGGGTCATAGCATCCAGCCCATACTGAATCAACTGACTGCTCATCATGACAAAGAAGTCCTGGAAGACTAAACCAGCAGCCGAGAGGCTGAACGACTGATCCTCATTGATACTCATTTTCCGAGCGGCACTTCCGTCAGCAGTCAGGTCACTTTCCACCTGCATCTGAAGGTCTTTGAAAAATGCGTTCATCGTTGCGATATAGGTGTCGTCACAGGTGGTAAACGTGGATAACGTTCGCATCTTACCGCCCGGCACCGTGATAGTTACCTCTGGCGGAATCGGGAAGACTGCGGCGGTTATTACTGACTGATTTGTCGGATCTGCAGCCGTAATGGTGACCGCCACATGATCGTTCAGGAACGAATTGATCTGCGAGACACTTAAAGGGGTCAGCACACACTCGTCAGTTAATTCATGGTAGATATCCAGAAGACTGGTATAGGTGATAACCGTATCGGAGATGTTTTCCCGGGTGACCGTCTCTGGGTGATACGAAGTCACCAACCAGTTAAACAACTCATAGCAGAGATTGTCGAAAGAGTCGCTACCAGTATCAATATAGAACAGGTTATCAATCTTGCTCGTCTGATCCGTAAGCGAACCGGTGGTGGAGGTGTTTGCCACCGTCTGTGCCGGGCCAAAATAGATAGTGAGCGGGGGTTTATCTTCGGCTGCATTATGGGCAAGGGTGGTCATTACCAATCGTTTGCGATTTTGCGGAAGATAGGCCGCCCGAATGGCATGTAGATTTCTGCGACCGGCAATAAGTACCGTATTCCCAGAGCTGCACTGGTTCCAGGGAGCGTTGGCACTGTTATCGCTGCCGATAACGAGGGTCTCCTTGATCGTTGCAGAGAACGAAAGATGAATCTTGATAGAGAAGAAACCGAAACCAATCTTGACCGTAAGCCTTATATCAACAGAAGCAGCAATGGAAATTGGCATCGACCCGTACGACTGATATGAGGCTTCCACATACACCTTCACCACCACCTCAAAATCAGCACTGATGATCACGAAGCTGACGGTTCCGTAAAGGCGACCGATGACCCCAAGGGTTCCTTTTACCATGAAGAAATCGGAAGCTTCCTTGTTGGTATCGAACGGGTTGAAGGCGGCATATACCCATTCGATGATTCCGAACACCGTTAACGAAAATCCGGCCTGCATGATCCCGACATTGATATCCTTTCCGAGACCGACCTGAATGCCGAGCCCCAAGGGGCAGACAATGACCTCGGCCCTCCGGGCGTTGCCCAGGAGAGTAAAAGCGCAACGATATCCCCAACAGAGACGTTACCGAATTTTATGGTGATGGTCGTCTGTTTTTTTGCTTCATCGCGTACATATTCCCCGGTGAGGTATTCGGAGAGGGAGAGGAAGTAGCGATAGCTCTTGTCATTATTCATATCGACGGTTAAGGTCCAGTCGATATTCATGAAATTGTAGGCAGCCATCATCCGGTACGCTGGTTCCTGCTTTGCAGTAGCAACCGAGTCAGCTGCTGAAGGCGCTTGAAGTGCCAGAAATTTTCCTGTCGAAATAGTGGCATTAGACTGTTTGATACCGTACCCGGCCGGGATCACCCCGTCGGAGTACACCCCGAGAAAACCGGAAACATCCCCGATGCCGAATGGCAGCGTCATAACGGCACCGACTTCGAAATTATATGTTCCGCCGCTAGATATTTCGACGTTCAGCTGATTGATAACCAGATTGGCGGAGAAGGTAAGAGATTTAAAGCCGCCTGGTATCCCGGTGGAAATCTCTGGCGGCAGGATAATATGAAGAATATCGTCGACCGATAGCAATGCACCGTTATCGTCAAGGGAACCTTGAATGGTGAAGTTTGGTAAAGAACCGGTTAAGGAAATAGTTGGACGTGCACCATCGGCATCCATATCACTTTGTGGGAAGATTGCTTTTCCGCCAAAGTTAAAAGTAACTTCTCTGGTCTTCACCGGATCAATAACAACAAAATTCAGTACAATCGAGCCGACACTCGGAAAACCGGGAAGGAATGGGAAGAGCACAAATTTCTCGGTCGGATCAACCCGGGTGACTGCAAAGGAAAAACTTTCTAGTGTGGTGCTTGCGGTGTTGTAGGTGATGGTCGACGAAGAAACCCCGATAGAGGTAACGGTGTTTAATGGTACGGGAATACTGTTGACTATGTTGATGCCTCCTGCTAATTGGATGACATTGGATATTCCGACCGGAGTATTGAATTTGCCATCAAATATCCAGCTATTTCCTTTCAGCGGTAGCTGGATTCCCATAAAGAGATCTTGCAAGCATGAGGGGGAACCACCCAATACTCCGTAAGATGGAGTAGACCCATCTCCGGCATTGATGGTGAAGCCAGGTTTACTAAAGCCGAACCATTCTACGCCTGCAATATTCCATTGCAGATCGGTACGAAAATCCCCCACAGAATAGAGAGCTGCAAGCTGTTCGGTGAAGACGATCTTTGCATCTAATGCTGTGCCGTCTGCAGTCCCAAGAGATACTGTCTTCCCGGTCAACACAAACTGTGTAATGGAAGAGTCTGCAGTCAGCGGATCTAACGATGGATTATCTATTACCAACGACTTTGTTACAGATATAGACTGGTAAAATTTTGAGATACTGTCATCCGATAGAATACCGGGTACTAAGTCGACCTTGCTGGTTTCAAGTTGACTGCTGATTGCCTGGTATAATTCGTATAGCTTCATGATTTTCCCTTGGTATTATCGAATATCACCGTAAATGGTGGTTGTCGTCATCGGACCGGTATCTCGTTGTCCCGTTCTTTACCGGCTATATTTCCTATGGAACAGGTATCCCGACACTGGTCGCTGCCTGATTCATATAGGCAAGTCCAATCCCCAGCTTGCCATTGACCGGATTGTGGTAATACGCTTGGAGATCGGTGCAGTAATTAACCAAGGCTTCTTGTGGAGTAATGAAATAATCACGTAAGTAATTTGTTGTCAGAGTGATGTTAGGAACGAAATTAGCGGGGATATCTAAAAATGACATAAGAGCCCGGCCTACAGCGTATCCCGCATTATTACTTTGAATGTGAACGGCATCATACACTTCAGAACCAACGGCCCAAGCTGAGGGATACAAATTGGCATTTATGTCAGCCAAATCAGTTGGGTCTTCAACATTAGCTTCATCCATATTCTGCATTCGGAGGTAGCATTTCCCTTGATTCAATGCGAGGTTTGTAGAGTTTGCCCCTTCAAATACATTTGGATAACTACCCAATGACATGACATAGTTAAATAAAATAGTCGGTAATGATCCGAGTTCCAGGAACAGGACAGCAGGACGCGGTGATCCTTGAGCAACGAGATAAGTCAGAGCTCCAGGCAAAGTTTCCGGGGTGATCGCCGGTGTTGTCTCCTCTGATGTTGTTGTCCGCTCTATACTCGAGAAAAATGTTACTCCGGCGGGTGAATTCCTGTCAGTCAGCCAGCTAACGCGATCATCTTTTGCACCTATTTGCGCGCCGTTACTAAGCTGCGCTTCAGTGAGTGCAGCAGTTGCTTCTGAAAGTGTAGCCTTCAGAGCTACCAGATCCTGCCGCCCCGCTTCTTGCGCCTGCTTAAGTTCCTCTTCTGCACTTTCCTTATTCGCTTGTGCGGTATTAAAGCTTTCCTGGGTTTGGCTTTCCTCAAATGTGGCTCCACCTTTGCTTACTATCTCCGACAGCTCATACGCTTGATCAGAAGAAGATAGTAATAAACAGTGATGAAACGAGGGGGCGCATGAATCCACTCAAAGTGGAACGTACAGAGAACCTCTTTGCCTTTCGTTCTTGTATACTTTTCATACCATTACAAAGCATCATTACATTGGGCCGATTCAACTCCGAAAGATTACGCAAGAGCTCAAGCCGCACGACCCTGCGGGTCTGGTTCCGTACAGCGGGACTCCGTACAGCGGGATACCCATGATTTTATGCGTTTCTCGTTTTATTTTTGGTTTTTTACGGAGATCGCAGACATATATTTTTTTCCGGTTTATTAAATTCTTTTCTTCTGACATATCATCAAAAATGAACCGCAAACCAGTTATTTAATATATATTAATACGATTGATATACCTTGTCAACGGCTTGCCGATTTCAACTCAGGGCAATTGCATCAAAATTTGGCATAATTTTTGATTCTAAAGAAATCAATAGGTTGCAAATCCCACTTCAAAAATAAGCACTGATAAGTAGCCTGCTGCATTACGTAACTATTTGATTTTTAAAGGTCCAAAATTTTGATGCAATTACCCTGGATTTCAACTCATGTTCGATGCGCTCAGCCAAAAACATTTTCATTAGCGATTGATATGGGATGTCACGTTTATTGGCCAACGCCTTGAGTTCTTCAAGCATTAATTCAGGTAAGCGCAAGTTCACATCTCTCTACAGAGATTACTCGGATGAGCCTGTTTCGAATCGTAAATACCACAAACAAAGGGGCTTAAGGGACATCCTATATCCCTGGGGGGCTCCATCCGTCCCCTATATCCTCTTGTTTCCGGCTGCTTCGGCGCTTCTTGATTCCCGCTTTCGCTGGAATTACGGTCATCTTTGCGACATTATATAGATGACAGGACATTAAAAAACATCTCCCTGGTGCAGCCGTTCCAGAAAATCCTCCAGGGGTAGAACGTCTAAGCCGTCAAAATGATATGCTCTTTTGCCCATGTAAATACCAATCATCCTGTCTACATGGATACGGTCAGAGTTGCTCAGCGAACGCATAGGGCGTTCCCATTTCCTATCCCATTTTTCCGCCAGTTTTACTTCCAGGCAAACAATGTGAGCATTAGAGGAGGCTTGCCGTTTCCGGATTTCAATCACAAAATCGATTTCCACCCCGCTGCCTGTCCGATAGAAAGATATGGGTCGGTTCTTGTTTTGGGTAAGACTATAGACTCTTAATTCGTGGTAAATTATGTTTTCCAGCGCTGTACCTTTCCAAAGCCTGTCAAGGGGCTCGAAAAGAAGACCCGCGGCTGCTTTTGCAACGCCTGGATCAAACCAGTAAAATTTTGGATGCGTTTGTTCACTAACCTTCACATTTGGCCGATAGGCTGAAAGGCATGGTTTGGGGAAACGACCATCTATACCGCTTTTTCGTAAAAAAATCCTTCGTAAAGGAAGGCAGAAGATATGGCTTCGCAGTCGGCATGGCTGACGCCCGCCCGTCGCATGATAGGCCGCCATGCGTTTCGCACAGTCTCAACGATGTGATCGAGAAAGGCTGTCGCGTTTTCTTCGGATAACAGGAAGCGGCCATGTTGGCTCAGAAGATTCTTGCGGTTGGCATAGCGCCCGACGCTGCCACACGCCATAGCAAGATTGCGCCTTTCCACGGCGATTATGGGCGTGGGGGTCAGGTCAAATGTAGGGCTTAGTCGCCAGTTCCGGCCTTTTGCCAGAATGGCATGATTGCGTGGATGATCGTCCAGGTTGGATACTGCCGCGTTAAAGCACATTCTGGCGAACAGCTCGCGAAGATCGGCTTCCGGTTTCATACTCACACGCCGGATTTCATCTGCAAGCAAAATGTAGGACCAATCCCGCCGGGCTGCCGAGTTGTCATCGCTTTGCAACATGGTCAGCGCGCTGACCATGCGGTGGCGCCGGTAACTATTTTCCGTTCGATCGCGGTCGAAACGGCGCACTAACAGAACGTCTCGACCGCCAACCTTTGTGATATCGCTGTCAGCCACGGTAAGCCCACAGGCTTCGGCAAGATTCAACATTCCGTGCTCTACACGGGGATGGTTCCAGCGGTCGTCATGCCGGCCAAACTTGGCGATCCACAAGCCCTGCCTGTGTTCCACCACAGCTTTGGGCCGGGCACCTCCCAGTGAGGTGCCGATCAACATGAGTTCCTCGACCTGTCTGGCGGCCGAGCCCTCAAGGTTTATATCATCATTGATGATGGCGTCGGCTGCGGCCTGTATAAATTCCAGATCAAGAGTGCGGTTAAACCGGCTCTGTGTTGCTGGTGGTTGTACATTCAAGCCGAACCCCAGCGCACCCGCCCGGTCATCAGGGCCGTACATCAGGTAATCGAACTCTTCGAGCTGCGTGTGGCCGGTGTTCCGTTCAATGACACGCCTTCCCCAGAAATCGGGCATGGAATCACGGATCGCGCCAAAAAAGCCTTCCATCCGCGCTGTTTCGTATGGCCCCCTGCGAAGGCGTAACTCTACAGGATCGAGCTCGACCGCATCATTACGTTCAAGATAGCGCCGCCCGTAAAGGAACTGTCCTACCGGCTCACCATCAGGAGTCAGGAACACATTAAATCGCCCTGCTGTAACGAATTCCGTCGAGTCAGGCGGCACAATATAAACATAGCACTCGCGCTCAGAAGTCATCGTTTATCGTCTTTCGCTTTGGCGCCGTCTTCGGGCTTCTAGCCCGCTCCAGAATCTTGCCTTCCTGATCGCGATCCGGATCGGCCACCTCTCGCATATTCCAGAGGAGACCGAGTGCCCACAGTGTACCCAAATAAGCGGCTATTGCTGTGGTTGGCTTGCCCTTCTCGATATCGGCCAGAACATATCGGGAGATGCCGACGCGTTCGGCGAGCTCTTCCATGGAAAGCTTGCGTCGCAGACGAGCTGTACGGATATTGCGGCCCAACCGGTTGAGTATGTCTTTTACAGCGGCCGGCGGAGATTTTGAGATTTTGCTGACACGTGGCATGTTGATTTAAAACACCCTATAAACCTTTTATGTTTATTTAAATGAACATATCTTTAATTCGTGACTCAGTCAAGAAAATTATAAAAAAAGGTTTCTTTAAAGCACCTTAAAAGCTTTTAAAGATAGTTTAAAGCAACATTAATCGGAGTTAATTTGTTTGCGACACTGATTCATTAACCATCTGATTCCTATTTTGTAGTCATTTTATTCATTTCAGCCGAACCAGTTATTATATAGTTTTTGACTATTCCCACAGATTTCATGATTGTTGACCAAAAATTAGCAAAAAAGCAGTTTTTCTAACTGAGAGCTTTGCACAACCCCCATTTTGCTCAAATTTGGTCATTGCGAGGAGCAAGTGAGCCTTTAGCCGCGAGCAAAGCGTGGCGGGACGTGGCATCTTGTGGATTATCAACATGTTTTGAGATTGCTTCGCTTTGCTCGCAATGACAATGCCGGGGGTTTGGGGTTATAATTTAGTTATTTGAAAGTCAAATAACTCATTATCCATATCATTCCTGATTCCAAAGCGAGTGAGCGCAAAATCGTATTTTACCGGATCATCAGGGACTATTTTTTTAAAACCGGATGTTATTTCAAGGGCAGCCGCCATGTTCGCCTGTTTTCGTTTTGTGAGATTCAAGGCCAGGCTTATTCTGTGCATGTGTGTATCAAGGGGGATTATGAGCTTGGATAACGGTATGCCATTCCATCCACCTGGATCGACTCTGTCTTTTCTTGCCATCCACCTTAAAAACAGATTCATTCTTTTACATGCGCTCCCTTTTTCAGGCAGGGCAACAAGATGCCCCTGTTTATTTTGTCCTGTAATAAGCTGTCTGGAAAAAAAAGTCATTGCAGGAATAACATTCTCATTATCTGCTGAAAAACCGGTTAAAAAACATTCATGAAGGGAGCCAAATCCGGCAATCACATTTTTAATGCCGACAAGGAAAGCGGCAATATGATCCTGGGAGGCAAATCTGTGTGTAAAATCTGCAAATGCCTTGTTGATCGATTTATAGGTTGAATTTTTTAAAAACAGGTAAGGAGACGGATTCATCTTGTCGAGCACAAATGCAACGCTCTTTAAAATTTGTGCAACCCTGCCGTATGCAAGTGAAGATGCGATAAGACCTGCTATCTCCCTGTCTCTGATCTCTTTGTATGAATACAGAAATTCAAGGGGGTCAGGATGAACATACCTGCGCCTGTTATATTGATTGTAAAGAATGTCTAATCTTTGTTTAAGCCTTTCAAGACGCATATTGATTTAAAACGCTACTTTGGGCACTGCTTTTTCCAATTCCGGGATTTCATAGTACTCGGCTTTTTCGACACTGGCCAATGTTGCAAAGAATCTTCCCATAAAAGTTCGTATATATGTGTTTAAACCCTGAACCGCATCGTTATATCTCTTTCGTTCAACTGCAATTCTATTTTCGGTGCCTTCGAGACTGTCCTGAAGCTTCAGAAATGACTGGTTTGCTTTAAGTACAGGGTATCTCTCCTGAAGGAAAAGAAGCTTCGAGAGTACACCTTCAAGACGGTTTGCGCTTTCAACTTTATCTTTTACGGTTTTTGCCTGGAAGTATTTTGTCCTGGCCTCTGCGATATTTTCAAATAGTTCTTTCTCGTGTTTTGCATAACCCTTAACCGTTTCAATCAGATTCGGGATGAGGTCATATCGCCGCTTGAGCTGGTTTTCAACCTGCGCCCACTTGCCCTTGACATTTTCATCCATGGCAATGACTGTATTGTAGCCGGCAATAATTTTTCCTATTACAAGGAACCCAACAAGTAAAAAAACACCTACAATTATAAGAATGGTTTTTAACGATTTTGACATAAAGCCCTCCATAAACTACATTAAGCGATTAGCTTAAAAGCTAACTGCTAAAAAACACTAATGGCTAATCGCTCATTTTAGGTAAAAATATTAAACTACCAGCCACCTGAGGCGCCGCCGCCACCGAACCCCCCGCCGCCGCCGCCACCAAAGCCGCCACTTCCGAATCCGCCGCCGCCACCCCAAGAGCCACGCCTTCCACCCATAGAAGATAAGAGGAAAAGCATAAGAAAAAGCCTTGGGTTCTTTATAAAAAGAATAAACATAATCACAAAAAACACCAGCGATATTATCTTGCCCATGAGGCTGACAGGTTGATCTTTGCCGGTGCGTTGGGCCGAGCCTTTTATTTTCGGCATGCCGCTTATCTTTACGCCCGAATCTGCTGCTATTTCATTAGCCAATGCAAGAGCTGTGACATATACACCTTTTGAATATTCTCCTTTGCGGAAAAAGGGCACGAGATAATTCCGGCCTATGGTTCCTGCCAGGCTGTCGGGTATAACGCCTTCAAGGCCGTATCCGACTTCAATCCTGTACTTTTTATCTTTAAGCGATATAAGAAACAAAACACCGTTGTCTTTTCCCTTTTGCCCGAGTTTCCATCGATCGTGAGCTATTGTTATTGAAAAATCCTCTATAGATCCGCGTTCGAGGCTTTTAATGGTCAGAACGACGAGCTGAGCCGTTGTTTTTTGTTCAAGTTCCTGAAGATACTGATTAAGTTTATACTCGGAACTGTTATCAATTATATCTGCAAGGTCCACCACATAGTTGCCCGGCTTTTCCGGAATGATGTCGGCCTGTGAAAAGGGTTGCAGCAAAAATAACAAACACAGGATGAGGATGATCAGCGCTGGTTTAATTTTCATTTGCATCTGTAATATACCCCAGTTTTTCAATGGCTTGATAATAGTCTTCAAATATTGTGTTCAGAGTTTCGATAGAAAGTTTTGTTCTTTCCTTCTTTGCTTTTAGTACTATTTTGAATACATCGGTGTTGACGCCGGACACATCCTGCAGGGTTGTCAGGACTTCTTTATTTTGTTTTGGAGGCTCTTTCTCAAAAAGAAAAATTAAACCTCTGAAAAGGGGGATATAGCCTGAAAAGGAACTTATAAATCCGTCTGCTATCAGTTTTTTGCTTCCGGAAGAAGAAAGGTAACCCTGCCTTATACCGATTAATTTAACTTTCAGCTCCCTTTCACACTGATGCCTGAGGTCGGATTTTTTGATTTTAAGATCATTGAAAATATCCTCCCCAAAAATGGTTTTATGGAGGATCTTTATGGTCAGAAATTCAATCGGGAAGACATCAAGGGAACTTAAGACATACTCAGGGGTCATAATAAGGGGGGATGAAATCTGTTTTTTACCGAATTTTTTACCAAGAGACGCAAAATCTTCAAGGAATTTCAAATCAAACCTTTTGAGAACAAGGATGGAATTGATATCCGAAGTTTTAGGATTGAAATCTTCGGTCAAAGCGCTGCCGACAATGTGAATGGAATGGATTTTATCCTTGTAATTGTTTAATACAACGTCGAGAAAAGGTTTGAATTTCACCTCGGCATTGTCATCTACCTTTACTTCGTTCATATAGCCTCCTAACCCTAATATTTCATTAATTCGACCCTTGCCGCTTTGATATTGATAGAAAATAAGGGCACTCAACTTGAGTTACTATTTTAAAAATCTTCCTGTTTAAATTAATGATTTTTTGTGTTATGACATTAAAAACAAAAAAAGGATAGCATAAAATGAGTTACGATTTTAATGCAGATGAAATATTTGAAATGGCCGAGCAGATTGAAAGAAATGGGGCGTCCTTTTACAGGAAATCGGCAGAATTGATTGCCGACCCCGCTGAAAAAAAGCTTTTGCTCGATATTGCCGCGATGGAAGATAAACATGAAAAAACATTTGCCGATTTAAGAGCAGGTCTGTCTGAAAAAGAAAAACTTACAACCTTTAATTAATTTCACAAGGATAGAAGGAGGAAGGCGTATGAGTTATACGTCGACGACTGATAACGCAGTGAAATTATTTATCTGGAAGTCTATAATGGAAAATTTAAAGGGGAACTGATAGAGGGGGGCAAAATGCACAAATATGTATGCACGGTGTGCGGGTATGTATATGATCCTGAACAGGGAGATCTCGACAATGGTGTTGAGCCGGGAACAAAATGGGAAGATGTGCCTGATGACTGGGAGTGCCCGGTGTGCGGAGCTTCAAAGGATGAGTTTGAAAAGGAAGCGTAAATGGATATGGCTGTTATGAAAAGGCCGGTTATTGATATTGGTC
>Ga0164313_10000959_pt1 | contig 24643 bp, 18 predicted proteins | sample GuaBasSedimGuay4_FD_113735 | JGI IMG/M metagenome (GOLD analysis project Ga0164313, IMG submission 113735) | Subseafloor sediment microbial communities from Guaymas Basin, Gulf of California, Mexico - Guay4, Core 4569-4, 0-3 cm | ecosystem: Environmental > Aquatic > Marine > Hydrothermal vents... | reverse complement strand
GGTCGAGGCGGAAACGTGAGGCCTCGACCTCGCGCTCGAGGTTGCGGTTGGTCGCGGCGATGATACGCACGTCGACGTCGATGCGCTTGTCCCCGCCCAGGCGCTGGACCTGGCGGCGGTCGAGGACCCGGAGGAGCCGCGTTTGCAACGAGAGGGGGAGCTCACCTATCTCGTCGAGGAAGATCGTCCCGCCCTGGGCCTGCTCGAAGGCGCCGATGCGGGCACGCTCGGCCCCCGTGAAGGCGCCCCGTTCGTGGCCGAAGAGCTCCGATTCGATGAGGTTTTCTAGCTGCGACCCGCAATCGACGACGATGAAGGGTCGGTCCGCGCGTTTACTGGCGTCGTGGATGGCCTCGGCGAGCAATTCCTTGCCGGTCCCCGATTCGCCCTCGAGGAGCACGGTGGCGTCCGAGGGCGCGGCCCGGACCAGCTTCTGGTAGAGCGGCTGGAGCGCTTTGGCTCGGCCGACGAAACGACCGAAAGACTCGATGGTCGGCGCCGGTGCCGTCTTCGGCGCCGGGCCCCCGGTGGCCGCTTCCACCCGGAGGGTCGTGCTCCCGATGCGAAACTCGGCCCCCGCGGGAACCTCGACATCGTGCACGCGGCCCGTGCCCAGCCAGGTCCCATTGCGGCTTTCCTGGTCGCGGACACGGACGCCCACGGCGCTTGCTTCGACCGCTACGTGGCGGCGCGAGACCGTGCGGTCGGTCAGGACGAGGTCGGCTTGCTCGCTCGTGCCCACCATGCGCGGCTGGTCGAGGGCGATGGAGGTGCCCGCGTCTTCGCCTTCGACCACTACCAGCTGGAGCGTGTCCGCAAGGGGCGCGATGGGCGGCATCGCCCGAGTGGTTCCTTCACTCACGGGCCGAGGCTACACCCCCGCGACTCAATCCGGCAGGTCGATTTCCGTCGCGTCTGGTGCCGCCATGCCGTCGAGGAGCGTCCGGTCGTCGTCGGCGCCGATACGCGGATGTTCCTCGTCGAGGGAGGGGGCGCCGAGGGCGGCCTCGAGGAGGACCAACGTCGATGTCTCATCGTTGCCGGTTAGCCTCGGCGGCGCTGCGTCGTCGCCTCCGAGGAGCGCGCGAACCCGGTCTCGGCGGTGGGCCAAGAGAGCGCCGCACTCCGCCTCGACGAAGGCCGCAACGTCACGGTGGCTACCGCCGGAATTCGCGCTCGCGGCTTCGAGGGTGTCGGCGACGTGGTCGAGGGCGACCGTTCGATGCGAGGGATCGCGGGCCATCATCGCCGCGACGACGTCACCCACCGACGGGGGCAGCTCCGGGGGAAGGGGCGGGACGGGGACCCGCAGCACCGCTTCCATCGTGGCCCTCGCGTCGGCACCCTGGAAGAGCGAGCGCCCGGTGAGCAGTTCGACGAGCACCGTGCCGAGGCTGAAGACGTCCGTGCGCTGGGAGAGGGGAGCTCCGGTCGCCTGCTCCGGTGAGAGGTAGCCGAGGGTGCCCTTGACCACCGCGACCCGCGTCACGCTGGCGAAGGCGCTGCGTGCGATGCCGAAGTCGAGGACCTTGGTGATGCCGTCTTCGGTGACGACGAGATTCTTCGGGCTCACGTCACGGTGAATGATGCCGAGGGGGGCTCCTTGGTCGTCCCGGGCCCGGTGGGCATGAGAGAGGCCCCGGGCAGCATCCGCAACGATGCGGGCGGCGACCGCCCAGGGCATCCGCCCCCCGCCGGCGGCCACCCGTTCGCGCAGGACCAGGAGAGATGGCCCGGCGGCGTATTCCATCGCGAGGATGAGCTGGCCGCTCTGCTCGAAGAGTTCGTAGACGTGAATCAGGTTCGGGTGGTTCAGGCGAGCGGCGACGTGGGCTTCGCGGGTCAGCGCCTCTTCGGCCTCTGGGGAACCCACGATCGCCCGTTTCAAGACGATGGGGCGGCGGTAGCCCCGGGCGCCCCGGAGCACGCCGAAGGCGACCTGGGCGAGGGGACCGCTGCCGAGGGGGAGAAGTGCGTCGTAGCGTGAGGGAACGTCGGTCCGAGGCACGAAGGGAGCCTACCTCATGGTTCCCCGCGGCGGGCACCGCGGGACGACGTTTTAAGGGGCGTTGCGTCCCGGCGTCTCGCCCTCGACCGCAGAGGATTCACAGAGGCTGGCTTCGTGGGTCTGAACTCGGGTGGTCACGGCGGCGTGCACTTGGACGATGATCGGGAAGATGTACGCGAGGGCGATCGAGAAAGCCCCGAGCAGGGGAGTGTCCTCGAGATTGCCGACGAAGCGGCCCCATATGTCGGGGTTGCCGCGCAGGTAGGGGACGGCAAACTGCCCATACACGTTGATCAGCGTGCCCACCACGAAGGCTACTCGATAGGTCGATCCCTCCCGGAGCTTCTCCGTCGCAAAGCGCCGAGACAGGGGTCTTTGGGGTTGTGGAGGCATTCGAGGCAAGTGCCGGGGCGGCAGAGGCGGACCGTGGCCGACCCTATGTCGCCCTGGCCGTCATTGTTACGACGGCGAAACTCGGTTTGCGGAGGCCCCCCGGGTGGTTCAAAGAGCCCCCTCGGAAAAAGCTTACCCCCATGATCTCTACAGAAAAAGTAACTCTCTCCTTCGGCGGCCCCGCGCTCTTCGAAAACGTCGATATCAAGTTCACCCCCGGGAACTGCTACGGCCTGATCGGCGCCAACGGGGCGGGCAAATCCACCTTCCTGAAGTGTCTCTCAGGGGAGATCGAGACGTCTTCGGGGCGGGTCGTGGTGGGCTCCAACGAGCGCATCAACGTCCTGCGCCAGGACCACTTCGCCTTCGACGAGTTCCAGGCCCTGATGACCGTCGTCATGGGGCACGAGCGGCTCTACGAGGTCATGCAGGAGAAGGACGCGATCTACGCGAAGCCCGACTTCAGCGATGAAGACGGCATCCGGGTGGGGGAGCTCGAGACAGAGTTTGCCGACCTCGATGGGTGGAACGCCGAAGCCAACGCGGCGACCTTGCTGAGCTCCCTCGGCATCACCGAGGATAAGCACTCCTCCCTCGTCAAAGACCTCGATGACGATGAGAAGGTGCGCGTGCTCCTCGCCCAGGCGCTCTTCGGTGAGCCGGACATCCTGCTCCTCGACGAACCGACCAACCACCTCGACGTCGACTCGATCCTCTGGCTCGAGCAGTTTCTCTTCGACTTCAAGAACACGGTCATCGTGGTCAGCCACGACCGTCACTTCCTCGACCGGGTCTGCACGCACATCGCGGACGTGGACTTTCAGAAGGTGACGCTCTTCAGCGGGAACTACACCTTCTGGTACGAGACGAGCCAGCTGGCCCTGCGACAGCGGCAGAACTCGAACAAGAAGAAGACCGACAAGATGAAGGAGCTGAAGGCCTTCATCCAGCGTTTCAGCGCCAACGCGAGCAAGAGCCGCCAGGCGAGCTCGCGCCGGTCTCTCCTCGACAAGATCACCCTCGACGACATCAAGCCGTCGACCCGAAAGTACCCCTACGTGGTCTTCAAGACCGAGCGTGATCTCGGCAAAGAGGTGCTCTTCGTCGACGGCATCACCAAGGTCGTCGATGGCGTGACGCTCTTCCGCGACCTGCGCTTCTCCCTCGCCCGGGGCGAGAAAATCGCCCTCACCGGGAGCGACCTCGCGACCACGGCTCTGCTGAAGATTCTGGCGGGCGAAGAGCAGCCCGACGACGGAGAGGTCAAGTGGGGCCGGACCGCCAACATCGGCTACTACCCCAAGGACAACACCCCGTTCTTCCTCGACCCCATCAACCTCATCGAGTGGATGCGGAAATACAGCGAGAACCAAGAGGAGCAGTTCGTGCGCGGCTTCCTGGGCCGCATGCTCTTCAGCGGTGAAGACAGCAAGAAGAAGGCGACCGTTCTATCTGGGGGAGAAAAGGTGCGCTGCATGCTCGCGCGCCTGATGCTCCAGGACCCGAACGTGCTTCTCCTCGACGGCCCCACGAACCACCTCGACCTCGAGTCGATCACCGCCCTCAACAACGGGCTCATGGACTTCGCCGGTTCGATGGTCGTCAGCTCTCACGACGTGCAGTTCGTCGATACCCTCGTGACGCGGGTCCTCGAGTTGCACGGCGATGAGTTCTTCGACCTCGGCATGACGTACGAAGAGTACCTCGCGGACGAAGCCCGGCACGCCCGCGTCGCAGCGGACCACTGAGCCGTCACCCGTAGGAGCGGTCTGGGCGCCTGCCGAAGGCTCAGTCGCTCGGGCCGACGATGCCGGCGATGCCGGTCATGGCGATCGCGTCGACCGCCGGGAGGTCGCTCGGGCCGACGATGCCAACGGTCTCGAGGGAGCCCGAGAAGGCGCTGTCATTGGCATCGATGAGCGCGGAGCGTGTGACGTTCGCATCCCAGCCGGCGGGGATTGTCCCGTCCTGGGCGATCGCGCCGAGCTCTTCGCCTACGCCATCGACGGTCACCGACGCGATGTTGATGCCGCTGAAATCGGCGCCTTCGAGGTCGAAGAGCACGCCGACGCGGGCGTTGTCGGAGAGGGTCAGGCGCTCGAGGGAGATGCCCGTCGTGGACCCGAGGAGCTGGACGCCGTCGCCGACCATGACCGGCGTCCGGTCGAAGATGCGGGTGCGCGGCAGGGTGCGGGCGATCTGTACGTCCGCGATGTTGAGCCCGCTCGTGGCGACCGCGACGATGCCGGCGAGGGTGTTGTCCGTGAGGATGGAGTTCGTGAGCGACAACCCGCCGGAGTTTTGCACCCAGATGGCGGCTTCGGAGTTGCCGACCGCCGCGAGGCCGTCGTGGGTCGACGTCGCCTCGGACTGAAGGATGCCGTAGCCGTCGCCAGCCGAAACCTCGAGGGCGTTGGTCGTGACGTCGGCGCCGTTGGCGAAGACCGCGTTGTAGGGCGGGATGAGGCGGGTGCCCCCGAGGGCCTCGTCGACGTGTACCCGGCTGAGGTCGGCGGTGCCGCCGTAGACCATCAGGCCTGTGCTGAGGTTCGAGAGAATGCTGCTGTCCCGGAGGGCCAGGTTCGAGTCGATGGTGAGCACGCCGAAGTGGGCGAAACCGCCGACCTCGACCGAGTCTCCTTCGACGGCCATGACCGATACGGCGACCACGCCGTAGGCGGCGGACACGGTGACGTCCATCTCGGCGGGCATGTCGACCGCGTTCAACCGGTTGGCCGGGCCCAATACGTTGACGTCCTGCATGCGCAGGGCGGTCAGCCCCTCGACGCCGATGCCAGCGCCGGCGGTCTCGACCGCAACGTCCACGCCCATGATTTCGAGCTCACCGCCGCCGATGGCGATGACGCCGAAGCTCCGGGTGGCGTCGACCGTGAGTCCGGTGATGCGCGTCGGGCCGCCCACGCCGGGGATCGCCGTGATGGCCGGCAGATCCGACGGACCGACGATGCGCGTCAGACCGCGCCCGGCGCCACAAAGCTCGACCCCCGCCGGCACCTCGAAGGAGCCCATGAAGCGTCCCTCACCAAGACAGACCCGGTCTCCCGGGACCGCGGCCCCGAGGGCGGCGGTGAGACTTTCGGCATCGTTGATCGTCGACCCACCGTCGTCGCAGGCTACGAGCGGTATGAGGCAGAGTAGGGTGAGTACAACTGTCCGAATGTTGCGCATACCTACAGCGTAGCCGAACGTGGGCAAGATCCGTAGCCCTCTGATCGGGGGAGGGGGCCGGTCGGCCGTAAATACTAGGCAATTTGACGACTTGGGTCGTCCCATCCCCCTGGGGCCGAGCCCACCGGGTAGATCGGGTCCGCATCGCCCGGCGGATCTCCTGGGCTGGATAGCGTGAAGCCCTCTGCGCGCTAGGGTGGCGGCCTCATGGTCACCACCATCGTCACTCATCCCGGGGGCGCTCACAAAGACGACCTCCTCGCCGTCTGTGTACTCATCGCCAAACACGGGGCCCCGGTCGTTCGCCGTGACCCGACCGCCGAAGAACTCGCCGACCCGTCCGTCGCGGTCGTCGACATCGGCGGCGTGCACGACGCCGCCCAGTTGAACTTCGACCACCACCACTTCCCCCGGGAGCACGCGCCGACCTGTGCGCTGAGCCTGGTTCTCGACCACCTCGGCGTTTACGAAGACGCGCGCCGCTTCTGCGATTGGCTCGAACCCGCCGAGTGGTTCGACTCCCGTGGTCCCAAGAAGACCGCCGAGTGGCTCGGCGTGCCGCGGCGAGCCATCTCGCGGCTCAACTCGCCTATCGACATCACCCTGCTCCGACGCTTCGCGCGGAAAACCGAACTCGCTGCGGGCGATACGCTCTACGAGTACATGCGCTTCGTCGGCGAGGACCTCCTCGAGTACCTGCGCATCGCCCGGGAGCGCATCGACTTCGTGGCGGCCCACGCCGAGCGTTGGTCCATCGACCAGGGCGGCGAGGTGATCGGCGCCGTCTTCCTCCCCCGGACCGAACCCGCCGCCGACGAGCCGAGCAGCGCCGTCGCCAACTACATCCGCGCCCAAGGCATCGAGAGGTCCGTCGCCGCCATCGTCTACCCGGACCGTCGCGGAGAGGGTTACGGCATCGGCCGCTTCGAAGACCACCCGAAGCTCGACTTCTCCCGCGTCGAGGCCGAGGGAGACGTGCACTTCGCCCACAAGAGCGGCTTCATGTGCAAGACCTCGGCGACGGATCCGGAGCGCCTCAAGGCGCTCATCGCCGCCGCCTGGGGGTAGGGCTCGACAAAAAAGCGAAAGGGCGACGCCAGTCGGCCGGAGCCGGTTTGGTGCGCCCGGCATGGTCGCTCGGACGCCGACGCCTACTGCGCCGCCAACCGCCGCTTGGCGGCCTCGGGCCGGATGCGACCGCTCATCAATGGCTCCCAGTGGTCGAAGAGTTCGATCATGAAGTCCCAGACGGCGCGGACTCGGGCGACGCGGCGGAGTTCCGGGGGAGCGCCTGAGCCTACTGCGGTCCGCTCGGCGGTGTACGTCGGTGCACCGCGAGTCGATGCACGCCACTCTGGGACGGGTCCGCCGTGTACGACGCGTCGTCGTCGGCCCCGTCGTCGCGCGTTGCTTCTGCGGGGTTCGCACTCGCAGGGAACATCTGCGCATCGCCCCCGGTGGGGGCTTTGGCCGCGGCGTTCGGTAGATGCTCGGCGAGCAAGAACACTTTGCCTGTCAAAACGTGTTTCATCGGTCCTCCTGGAGTGCGGTGACGTGGGCGGTGAAGTCGAAGTCGGCGTCGGGGTTGGCCTTGTTGAAGCCGCGGCCCCAGAGGTCGCGGTCGGCACGGATCTCGCGGATGAGTGAGCCCTCGTCACCACCAGGAGTGGTCCAGGGGACGCCGGCGGCTGTTTGATTCCAGTCCACCGTGTCGAAGTCCCAGCGGCGTACGCCCCGAGAGACCCGGAGCACGCTCTCTCGGTCCGAGTTCGCCAAGCCTTCGTGGGTGTGCAGGTGAAGGTGTAGCCGCGCCTCGAGGATCTCCGCGCCCGGCGGGATGTCGCTGAGGTCGACGTAGACCAGGCCGATGCGCGCGGGGCTCTCTTTGATGAGCAGCGCTTGTTGGTGGCTCGAGCGCGGACCCGTCTCTCCCGGCGGGGCGAGGTAGTACGCCTCGAGAGGCCGGTCGCCGCTCGCGTGCTGGTAGGTGTGCGTCTGCTCCCGTCCACCGTCACGGTAGCGAACGACGAGGCGCGGCTCCTTGGCGGCGTTGCCCTGGGGGTCGAACCAGAGGCCGCAGCCCGAACACGGCTGCACGGTCTGACGCATGACCAGGTTGAAGTGCATCTCCGAGCCTGGCGCAGGGGGCGTCTCGGGGTCCGCTTCGGTTGGCGGGTCTACGGGCTCGACCGCGAGGGGGTAGGCGAATACCTCGGCCCACCCGTGGCCCGCGCTCGCCGCGTAGAGCTCGCCGCCCTGGACGGCGAGGCCGCCGACCTGCTCGCCGGGCAGCGAGACCAGGTCGATTCGTTCCAGTTCGGGCGAGAAGAGCATCACCCGCGCCGGGAAGTTTGCGGTCGCCGCGAAGAACCCGTCCCCGAGGTCGAGGATGTCGATGACGTCGGCGCCTCCGACTGGCTGCCATCCGGTCGTCGCGCCGGTCTCCGGGTTCAAGAGGCCGACCTCGGCGCAGCTCCCGCCGCGCCAGGGCAGCTGGTCGCTGTAGGTGCCGGCGACCAGGCCCACGCCTTCGACGATTTCGGCGGTGCCCACGCCCTCGCAGCCTGCGGGCAGCCCCGTGTAGGTGCGCACCGTGACGTTTCGGTCGGCATCTACCCGAATGAGCCGCGGCACCCCGGAGCCCTGATAGCGGGTGGTGAAGATCAGGTGATAGGGGTCGACGAAGGTCTGACGATGAGGCACGCCGAGGCCTTCCGTCGCCAGATGCCCCCAGGCGCCTTCGCCGCTCTCTTCACCGAGGAAGATGTCCGAGTTCCATCCGTCGATGCGCGCCGCGGCCGCGATTGCGAAGCCGTGGCCGACGCTGACCGACTGCCAGAAATGGGCGCCGTCGTTCATGCGGATGCCGCGCCCGAAGGTCGCCGGCCCCCCGGTGCGTCGGGCGCTGTCCGCTTCGAAGCCGACCAGCGGCCCCGACGGGCCGAGGGCGAGGCCAACCCCCGCCGTCTCGTGGTCCGCGGCCCCGCGTTCCTCCGCGCCGGTCATGAGGTTTCGGCAGTGAGCATCCCAGCCGCGGGTCGAACGCCAGGAGCCGAAGCAGGCGACCACTTCGTCGTCGGCGGTGACGATCATGTCGAGGGCCTGGGTGATCCGGGCGTCCTCGATGCGGTGCACGCTGCGCCGCGGTCCGATGCCGGCCTGGCCTACGCGCTGAACGCGCTGTCGGCCGACCACCTGGGCCGTCCCGTCCGGATGCTGGGTGACGAGCTCGAAGAGGTGAGGGCAGTGATCGAGGCGCCGAAAGTCCAGCCGCACTTCGAATCCCAGCGTGCCGCAACCGACGTCCGGGTACGCGTCACACACATCGGGGCGCCTCGACGAGAGCGGAAGCGCCGCCCACATCTCACCGTCGACGAAGAGTTCGGCGTCGGTGCCCGTCGCGGTGCCCGCGGCCCAGCCACGAACGAGCGCGTAGGGTCCGACGATTCCGTCTTCGGTGGGTGAGTCGAGGTGGCCGAGGGGGGCCCCGGGCGCTGGGTCTACGGGCATTGGCGCGGGAACCGCTTCGCACGCGTCGACGGGCATTGCGCCATCTGCGGGAGGCGTCGACGGCGGCGTCACCGGCGCAGCGTCGGTGGACGTGCTGGGTGAGGCGTCCCGTCGGGCGTCCATGTCCGGGCCAAGACCGTCGTCGGAAGCCGAGGGGGGTGACGAGACCTGTCCCACACACGCCGGGGCTACGATGGAGAGCACGGAGACGATGGAGGCGAGGGAGACGGCGGCTGTCGCCATGCGCGCGCTGTGCAGCCCCCATGCCTTCCCGTTCATGGGATGCACCTTGGAGGACCGATTCCGGGATCACCGCTTATCGATCGCTTAATTCCCCGCCGTCGCCGCCCCGTCGCCGGGCCGGCATGTCCTTCTGTTGTAGGGAGCCTGATGAGGGCGTAGCGTCTCCACGTGCCGATATTTGCAACTTGGAGTGCCCTTTCGGCGATCTTGATCGTCTTCGGGTTTGCCGCCTGCGGGGACTCGTCCGCGCCCCTCGATGCTGGGCGTGACGCCGCGTCCAGTGATTCGGCTATGGACGCTGCGGGCGATGCCGGAGCGGGCGATTCGGGACGTGACGCTGCCGCGGCTGATTCATCCGCCTTGGACGCGGCAGCGGATGACTCGGCGACGGGCGACGCGACGACCGAAGATGCCGGCGGCGGGGCCCTCGTGCTGCCGCCGGCCAACGGCAGCCTCGACTACCAGCTCGGCGAGCCCTATGCCCCGCCGGCGGGGGTGGTGGTGGTCTCCCGGGACCGCAACGCGACCCCGGCGACCGGCGTCTACAACATCTGCTACGTGAATGGGTTCCAGACCCAGCCCGACGAGCGGGCTTTCTGGACCAGCGAACATCCCGACTTATTGCTCCGTGATGCGGGGGGCGACCTGGTCATCGACCCCGACTGGGACGAGATCATCCTCGATGTGCGCACCATCGAAAAGCGCGCGGCCCTCGCGGTGATCGTCGGTGGATGGATCGACGGCTGCGCGGACGACGGCTTCGACGCCATCGAGGTCGACAACCTCGACACCTATTCGCGCTCGGGGGGCCTCGTCTCTCAAGACGACGCGGTCGCCTTCATGGGCTTGCTCGCCGGCCGGGCCCACGCCCGCTCGCTGCCCATCGCCCAGAAGAACTCGACCGAGGTGCTCTCGCGTGCCGCCGAAATGGGCACCGACTTCGCCGTCGCCGAAGAATGCAACCGCTGGAACGAGTGCGCCGACTACCAGTCGGTCTATGGAAATCAGGTCTACGTCATCGAATACCGACGGGGTGACTTCGATGCGGGGTGCCGTGACTTCCCGGGGCTGTCCGTCGTCCTCAGGGACCTGCCGCTGCGCGCGCCGGGCTCCACCGGCTACGTCTACGACGGCTGCTGAGCGGTTCGGTTGGGCCTCACTTGGTCCTCACTTGGGCCGCGAGGCGATGGTGAGCACGTGGCGCGGGCCTTTGCGAATCGGCCAGCGGCCGCGTACGTGTTCGGTCCGGCAGCTGAGGCCGGTGCGCGCGATGCGCTCCTCGAAGCCGGGGCTGGGGTAGGCCGACCACACGACGAGCACGCCCCCGGGGTCGAGGCAGTCGGTCATGCGTTCGACCCCCCGTTGGTCGTAGAGGGAGCCGTTGGACTTCGCGGTGAAGCTGTGTGGCCCGTTGTCTACGTCCATGAGCACCACGTCCCAGCGGCGGTCCTCGAGGGGCCGACGCACATCCCCCTCGAAGAGTTCGACCCGCGGGTCCTCGAGGGGGCGGCCCGCGAGGTCCCCGAGCTCTCCTCGGTTGTAGTGCACCAGCTCGGGCATCAGCTCGGCGACGGTGATTTTCGCCCCTTCACCAAAGGTATCGAGGGCCGCCCGAAGGGTGAATCCCATGCCCAGCCCGCCGACGAGGACCCGGGGCCCCGGGCACGCCGCGAGCTCCTCGTGCGCGTAGTGGGCCATCGCCTGCTCCGAGCCGTACATCTCGCTCGACATGAGCGGCACCCCGCCGACGGAGATCATGTAGTGCCCGGCCTCGATGGCGAGGACCAGGGGCGAGCCGTCGGGGGTCGTGGTCTCGTCGAGTACTTTGCGGGGCTTCATCGGGATAGATCGGGCTCTACACACGGCCCGCCCTCGAATATCGGAAGCATGACGCCTCTCGGGCGGAAACGAGTGTAAAACTGCTCGCAATGGCGAGCTCATTGAAGAAGGTGATGTGCGCGAATCGCGGGGAAATCGCGATTCGTGTGTTTCGGGCGGCGACCGAGCTGAAGTTGCGCACGGTAGCGATCTACAGCCACGAGGACCGGGTGCACCTGCACCGATACAAGGCCGACGAGGCGTATCAGGTCGGTGACGGGCTGAGCCCGGTCGGCGCGTACCTCTCGATCGACGAGGTCATGCGCGTCGCTACCGAGGCGGACGTCGACGCCATTCACCCCGGCTACGGCTTCCTCGCCGAGAACGCCGAACTGAGCCGCGCCTGCGCGGAGGCTGGCATCGCCTTCGTCGGCCCATCGCCGGAGGTCTTGCGCGCCCTCGGCGACAAGACGGCGGCCCGGGACCTCGCCCGGGGTGCAGGCGTTCCCCTGGTGCCGGGGACCGACGGTCCGGTCGAGACCGTCGCCGAGGCCCGGGCGTTCATCGAAGAGGTGGGGTACCCGGTGATCGTCAAAGCGGCGATGGGCGGCGGCGGCCGGGGCATGCGCGTGGTGCGCGCCCCCGAGGAGCTCGACGAGGCCTTCGCTCGGGCGCGTTCCGAGGCCGAGGCGGCCTTCGGCGACGGGACGATGTTCCTCGAGCGTTTCGTCGAGAAACCCCGCCACGTCGAGGTGCAGATCCTCGCCGACGCGGCGGGCGAGGTCATCCACCTCTTCGAGCGCGATTGTAGCGTGCAGCGGCGCCACCAGAAGGTCGTCGAGATGGCGCCGGCGTTTCGCCTCGACATGAAGCTCCGGGAGGCCCTCTGGGCCGATGCGGTCAAGCTCGCGCGGGCGGTCGGGTACGTGAACGCCGGGACCGTCGAGTTTCTCATCGACCCCGAGGGACGCCACTACTTCATCGAGGTCAATCCGCGTATCCAGGTAGAGCATACGGTGACCGAGCAGGTGACCGGCGTCGATCTGGTCCAGGCCCAGCTGCTCATCGCCGGAGGCGCGACCTTTGCTGATCTCGACCTCTCCCAGGACAGCATCGATACCCGGGGGATCGCCATTCAATGCCGGGTCACGACCGAGGATCCGGAGAAGGGGTTCACCCCGGACACCGGACGGATCGAAGTATTTCGCTCGGGCGCCGGCATGGGTATTCGCCTCGATGGTGGGAGCGGCTACGCAGGAGCGCGGGTGAGCCCGGACTACGACTCCCTGCTGGTGAAGGTGACGGCCCGGGGGCTCACCTTCGACGCGACCGTCGACAAACTGAAGCGCGCCCTCGCGGAGTTTCGTGTGCGCGGTGTGAGCACCAATATCTCGTTTCTCATGAACGTATTGGAGCACCCGAGCTTCCTGGCCGGGGACGTCGACACCTCTTTCGTCGATACCTACCCCGAGCTCGTCGAGGCTCGGCCCCGGCGTAACCGCGCCCAGCGCCTGCTGCGTTTCTTGGCGGATGTCGCCGTCAATGGTCCCGACGTGCCGGGCATGAGCGAGGTTGCGCCCTCGCGGGTCGCTCCCATGGCGCCCGCGTTTCCGAAGGACGCCCCTGTGCCATCGGGGTGGCGCGACGTGCTGGTCGCCGAGGGGCCCGAGGTCTTCGCCCAGAAAGTCCGGGCCCATCGCGGCCTGCTCCTGACCGACACCACCTTCCGGGACGCCCACCAGTCGGCCCTGATGACGCGGGTGCGCACGGACGACCTGGTGGCCGTGGCGCCGGCGACGGCGCGTCTTCTGCCGGATCTCTTCAGCCTCGAGATGTGGGGCGGCGCGACCTTCGACGTCGCTTTGCGTTTTCTCCGGGAGTGCCCCTGGGAGCGCCTCGAGCGGCTCCGGGAGCTCGTCCCGAACGTACCCTTTCAGATGCTGCTCCGCGGCGCGAATGCCGTCGGCTACACCGGTTACCCCGACAACGTCGTCTTCGCCTTCGTGAAGGCGGCGAAGGAGCGCGGCATCGATGTCTTTCGCATCTTCGATTCGCTGAACTACGTCGAGAACCTCTTCCTCGGCATCGACGCCGTGGGCGAGGCGGGGGGCGTGATCGAAGCATCCATTTGTTACACCGGCGACGTCAGCGATCCGTCTCGGACGAAGTACTCCCTCGGCTACTACGTCGATCTCGCGGGCCAACTGGTGGAGCGCGGCGTGCACGTGCTCAACATCAAGGACATGGCGGGGCTCCTGAAGCCCCACGCCGCGACGATGCTGGTCACGGCCCTCCGGGATGCCTTCCCCGAGTTGCCGATTCACGTGCACACCCATGACACCGGCGGCGTCGGGGTGGCGTCGATGCTTGCGGTGGCCGAAGCCGATGCCGACGTGGTGGACGTGGCCCTTCCGTCCGTGGCGGGGCTGACCTCGCAACCGACGATGGCCGCGGTGGTCGAGTCGCTCCGGGGCGGCGATCGCGATACGGGGGTGCCCGCCGACGCCATCCTCGCCCTCGACGGCTACTGGGAGGCGGCCCGTCGGGTCTACGCGCCCTTCGAGACCGGGATGACGGGCTACGCTCCGGACCTCTACAACCACGAGATCCCCGGCGGCCAGTATACGAACCTGCAGTTCCAGGCCCGAGCCCTCGGCCTCGAGGGACGCTGGCCGGCGATCAAGCGCGCCTACGCGGTGGCCAATCGCATCCTCGGAGATCTCATCAAGGTCACCCCGAGTTCGAAGGTCGTCGGGGACCTCGCGCAGTTCATGGTGCAAAACGACCTGGCCGAGGAGGACGTCCTCGCCGGTGCCGAGACGCTCTCCTTCCCGACGAGCGTGGTGGACTTCCTCGCCGGGCGCCTCGGACAACCTCTCGGCGGCTTCCCGGAGCCGTTTCGCACGCAGGTGCTCCGCGGTCGGGAGCCGGTCACCGGTCGTCCCGGTGCGGTGCTTCCGTCCCTCGACCTCGATGCGCTTCGCAGTGCGCTCGAAGAGGAGCATCCCTCCACCCAGATCCGCGACGTCGACGTGCTGAGCGCTGCCCTCTACCCCGATGTTTTTCGAGCCTATCGCGAGCATCGCACGCTCTACGGCGACGTCAGCATGCTGCCCACGCGGGTCTTTCTTTCGCCCCTCGAGGTCGGTGAAGAGATCGCTGTCGACATCGAGCGCGGGAAGACGCTGATCATCGTGCTCACCGCGGTCTCCGAGATCGACGAGACCGGGCACCGGACGGTCTTCTTCGAACTCAACGGCCAACCGCGGCAGGTTCGGGTGCGCGACGCCGCGGCCACCGACGTATTGCCCGAGCTGGAGCGGGCGACTTCTGAACCGGGCTCGGTCGGGGCGCCGATGCCCGGCACCGTGGTCTCCGTCGCCGTGGACGTCGGCGATGAAGTGGCCGAGGGCGAGGGCCTCGTCGTCCTGAGCGCCATGAAGATGGAGACCGTGGTCGCCGCCCCCGTGGGCGGCGTCGTCGCCCGGGTCGCCGTCGCGGTCGGCGACGTGCTGGCGGCGGGCGACCTGCTGGCAGAGCTGACGACGGCCTAGAACGATGAGCGTTTCGGCAGCCCGGGTCGTGGTTTCAGCCTGTTGCAAGGCCGTCAGAAACGCCTGAGTTCTCGTAGCTGGCCTCCCTGGCCCGTGCCTTGCATCATCATCCGGTCATGAACACGCTCAGCCAAGAAGCGGCGGCTCTCGCCACAGCGACGTACCGAGACAACGGTAACCCCGAAGTGAGCGCCACCTGGCTCTCCGAGCATCTGGATAGCGTGCACCTCTTCGACGTGCGCGAGCCCCACGAACTCACTGGGCCCCTCGGCGCCGTGGCAGATGTAGAAAACCTGCCCCTCCAGGCCCTCCTGACGAAGGGCGTGCCCTTCGACCGGTCCGAGCCCGTGGTTCTCATCTGCCGGTCTGGCCGTCGTTCGGCGCTGGCGGCCTCCGCCCTCGCCGGATTGGGCTACGAGTCCGTAGCTTCGGTAGAAGGCGGCATGCTCGCCTGGACCGCCGATGTCGAGCACCACGCGAACATCGTCGAAGAGGAACGCCACGAGAACGCGAAGAACCTCCAGACCGCCATCTTTCGGACCAACGGGATCGCCGAAGTATCGGCCGCGTGGACCGCGAAGAACCTCGGTCGATTCAAGCTCGTCGATGTGCGTGAGCAGTCCGAGCGCGAGGGGCCGATGGGGCTCATCGTCCAGGCCGAGCACGTCTCCCTCGCCAACCTCCTCGCGGTCGCGAACGCCTGGCCCCGGGACCAGCCGGTCGTCGTTCACTGCGCCTCCGGCGGTCGCTCTGCTCGCGCCATCCAGGCCCTTTCCCAGATGGGCTTCAACCAGGTTGCCTCGATGGAAGGCGGCATGATGGGGTGGCACCGCATCGGGCTATGAATCTCGACGTGATTCCGGAGTGGGCAACGGTGCCTTTGCTTTAGATCGGTCTTGTCGGAGAGGCGTTCTCGCCCTAGCGACCTCGGTACAGGTTGATCCTCTCAGTGATGGGTTGATCCTGTACTTCGAGGGGCGATCACAGTGCCGAAGCCAGGACCGAGCCTACCTTCCCGCGTCGACCTCGTCGTCGTCGGCGCCGGTACCGCGGGGGCTGCCCTCGCGGGACGCGCGGCGGCCGGAGGGCTCACCGTCCTGTGTCTCGACCGCGGCGCCCTCGACGGGGCCGGCGCTCGGTGGGTGAATGGGGTGGCCGAGGAAGCCTTCGTCGATGCGGGCGTTCCATTGCCCTCCGGCGACGAGCTGCGCGGCACTGACGCGGGCTTTCACATGGTCGCCGGTTGGGGCCCCGAGCGCATGGTGATGCGCGGCCATGGGGTCCTCGAAGTGGACATGCGGCGCTTGGTCGCCCGGCTCCAGGACCGCGGCCAAGAGGCCGGGGCGACGTTTGTCGGCGACGTCGAGGTCCGGTCCGTCGAGGGGACCGAGGTGCGCACCTCGGCTGGCGTCGTTCGCGCGCAGACGGTCGTCGATGCGTCTGGCCTTGCGGGGCTTCACCTGCTCGATTCTCCGCCCACTCCCCCCGGAGACATCTGCGCCGCGGCCCAGGCGGTCTTCGCCGTCGACGACCCGGCCGGGGCGGCCGCCTTCCTCGACGAGCACGAGGTGGCCGAAGGCGAGACGCTCTGCTTCACCGGCGTGGCCGGGGGCTATTCGATCCTCAACGTGTCGGTGCACAGCGACGAGGTGAGCCTCTTGACCGGGAGCATCCCCGCCGATGGCCACCCGTCGGGGCGGGCTTTGCTCGAACGCTTCGTGGCCGAACAGTCCTGGATCGGCACGCGCCGCTTTGGCGGGCACCGCGCGATCCCCCTCGGTCGGCCTCACGACGTGATCGCCGCAGGTAATCATGCGCTCCTCGGAGACGCCGCGCGTCAGGTCTTTTCTGCCCATGGTTCGGGCATCGGCGCGGGCATGGTCGCGGCTGGCATCTTGGCGGACGCCTTGATCGACGGGACCGGCCCCGAGGCCTACGCCGTGACCTGGATGCGCCGCTACGGCGGCCTCTTCGCGGCCTACGATTCGTTCCGGCGATTCTCCCAGGGCCTCGGCCTCGAAGAGCTGCGTAGGCTCTTTCGCGCCGGCGTCCTCGACCCCGAGACCGCCGCGGCGGGCCTCGGCCAGCGCCTGCCGACCCCGGATGTGGCGAGCGCCCTCGGCACCCTCCGAGGCCTCGCCCGGGTCGGGGCGGTCGCGGCTCCACTCACCGCGGCAGGCGCACGCATGGCGGCCCTCATGCCGCTCTACGCCGCTTACCCGCGCAGCGCCGTCGGGCGCCGTCGTTGGGCCCGGGCGGTGGGCGTGATCCACGGAGGCCCGCCATGAGGCCGTCGTTGCCCCCCGTCGTCCCGGCCAACGCCCGCTTCACGTTCGCCGAGAGCCCGTTTCGCGTGAAGGGCGTGCTCTACATCGGCACCCAGACTTACTTCGAGCGCAACGTGCCGGGGGGTCTCGGGACCCTCCTCGAAGCCATCGAAGACGACACCCTGCGCGACTTCATCGGCCAGAAGTTCCTCGCATCGAGCCGCTACGACGTGATGCTGGTCCCGGCCCTCATCGCCCGAGAGGCCGACGCCGTCGGCCAGCCGCTCGATGTTTATCTTCGGGCCCGAACCGAGTGGCAAGCCCGCCAGGACATCAACGGCGTTTACCGCATGTTGCTTCGTCTCGTGAGCCCGGACGCGGTCGCGAAGCGTCTTCCCCGGCTGCTCGTCCAGATGTTCGATTTCCCCGAGGTCGACGTCGTGGCCCTCGATGGCGGGACCCGCCTCGCGACCTTCCACCACATCCCGAAGCCCCTCGAGCATTGGCTGCGCATCGCCTTCGAGGTTTACGCGCAGACCGCGATCACCCTCGCCGGGGGCCACGACGTGGACATCAACTTCGACCAATCGACGGACGAAGACCTCAAAGCAGGCCTGCGCATGCGCGCCCTACGCATGCACGTCTCGTGGTCCTGAGAGCGTCCTATTCAGCCCGGGCGTAGCGGCCCATCAGTTGAGTCTCGCCGATGACGTGGTCTTCCATCGCTGCGACGACCTCGGCCTTCGTCGCGCCCTCGGGCAGGCCCAGGGGGGCATCCACGGCGTAGAGCTTGAAGAAGTACCGGTGGGCGGGCCCCGGCGGGGGGCAGGGGCCGCCGTAGCCTAGGCGCGAAAAGTCGTTGCGGCCGTGGCGGGGAGAGCCCGCTTCACCGGGCATCGGGGCGCCGGCCCCCTCCGGGAGCTCCCCCGCACCGACGGGCAAATCGTAGTAGACCCAGTGGACCCACGTGCCCCGGGGGGCGTCCGGATCGTCGACGATCAGGACCAGAGCCTGGGCGCGCTCCGGGATGTCTGTGAAGTCGAGGCGGGGCGAGACGTCGTCGCCGTCGCAAGTGTGGCGTGTCGGGATCGACTCGCCGTCGGTGAAGGCGGGGCTCGTGATCTGCATGTCGGTATGCACGTCGGGGCGCGTGCTCGCGCACATACCGTCGCACCCAAAAACGGCCATCACGGAGAACCACCCGAGAAATATTCGCGTGAGCATCATCGCCTCCCCACTGCGCTTCCCATCATGGCGCGCCTCAGGATTTCGGCAACGCGATGAACGTGGCTGCGGGTCATCAGATCGCGGTGCGCGCCGGGGATATCGTGGGTCTCGACGTCACGGGCGAAGGCGCGCCATCCGTAGGCGTCTTCGCGCAGGCCGTACTTGGGCCGTTCGGTCGCCTGGAGCAGGGCGACCCTGCCGGGATACGACGCCGTACGGTGACTGAGGAGGGCCGCGAGGTCTGCTTCGTAGACCTCCTTGCGGTTTCGGAATGGGCCCGCGTTGGCATCGAGGGCGAAGAGGTCGCCGGGGTCCCTCGTGAGCTCGGTCTCCATCAGGCCTCGGGCTCTTCTTCGATGATGACATTGGACACTCCTCGCGCATTGTCGCGCTCTTTCGGGTGTCCACCAAACGGGGGGAGGTTCAACCCGGATGGGTACGGGTGGGAGCCGTGGCGCATGCGCCTCCAGGTGCGCGAGGGCAATCGGCTGATGCCTCCGGTCCGTACGAACTTCGTGACCGACGTGGAACTCGAAGCGGTGCTCGCTTACCTCACCCTGACCGGCGCGGTGGTGGGAGAGTTGCCTGCGGTCGCGATGGGGGCGGATGCGGTAGCTGACGACCGCGGGGTGACCGACGCCGAGGTGCCGCACGGGCTTTCCGTTCCTCGCCCCTTCGACGACTTCGACGGCGACGCGGACTTCGACGACGACCCGGCCCTCGAGCCCGCCTCACGGAGTGGCGAGCATCTCGGCGACCACCCCGGTGCTCTCGATGTGCCCTTCGGTGACGGCGAGTGACGGCGCACCGGTGCCGAGGCGCGTGCCTTCGGCGGTCGCAGTGGACAGGGGACCGCTACCGACGGCGTTGACCACGGTCGGTACGGCGACCGTCGGCAACGCAAGGGACGGGAGCGCGTCCGAGAGCATCGTCGACGCGAGGTGGTGGGCGAAGACGACGAGCCAGGGGCCGACCTCGGCGCGTTGTTCCTCGGTCATCGGGGGGTCGGAGGAGAATACGAGCTCGCTTATCGCGATCGACGAGGGGCTGACTTCGGTGCCGGTGCTTGCATCGAGGGAGGCGACGGCGCGGCCTCCGAGCGCTATGCGCACGCCGCCTTCGTAGGGGCCGGCCCCATCGAGGCTCAGGGTCATGGCCCCGAAGGAGAGCGCGAGGTCGCCGTCGGCGGTCGTGTCGACTACCGGAGGAAGTGCGCTCTGGACGTCGATATCGGAGGGCCCGACGATCATGGAGGGCCCGACGATCATGGAAGGCCCGACGATCATGGAGGGTCCGACGATCATGGAGGGCCCGACGATCATGGAGGGCCCGACGATCCCCGACGTACCGCCCTGGGACCACACTCCGTGGAGGATTTGGTTGATCGAGTCGACCGATACCGAGTTGCCGATTCCAGCGGCGGCGGCGCTCGGGGCGAAGCGGGTCTGGTGTACCGGGACTCCCCGCGACCGCACGGCGTCACCGACCGGGGCGATGTCCGTCCCGAGGCCAAAGACGATGCCGTCGGGCGTCGTCTGGACACGGGTTGGTGACGCGGAAAAAGTGAGTTCGACGGTCGTGCCCCCGAGGCCGCGTACCGACAGGGTGCTGGGGACGGTGTCGACCTCGAGGCTGCCGACGAGCTCGTCGAGCATCGTGCCGATGGTCTCGCTCAGCGCCTCTCCCACGTCGGTGAGGCCCGCTGAGTTTCGAAAGAAGCCGTCGACGAAGGCGAGGGCCCCGGCCGACGGGACGTCCATCGGACGGTCCCAGATCATGCCGCTGATGTCGACCGTGCCCGGTTGCACCGATACGACCTCGGCGAGGGTGACGTGGGCCTTCCCGTCTATGCCGAGGGAGGTCGCGAGGTTGGCGACCACCTCGATGTCGGAGAGCCGAACCCGCCCGGTGCCGCTCCAGGCGCCGTCGTCCCGAGTGTAGAGGGCGAGGGCGGTGATCTCGAGTTCAACCGCGGCCCCGTCGCCGACGAAGCGCATCGCGTCGTCGATAGGCGAGAGCGAGCTGCCGGTCGGTTCGACCAGGGTCGTCGTGTCGGGCCGGTAGGTGAAGCCGTTGATCTCGAATTCCGGAACCGGGCAGGGCTCCTCTCCGCACGACGCCGCGATCGGCGGCTCGTCGATGTTCAGGAAGCGCGGCGCGAGGCGACTGAGCAGCCCGACGTCGAGGACGCGCTGCACCGTGTCGTCGAGGCTTCCGAGGGTTGCGGCCCCGTCGCCGTCGTCGATGGCGTCGGGGGTCCAACGCATGGTGACGGCGTCGGCGAGGGCGCCTTCGCCGTGGAACGCCGGCGCAGCGATGAAGGAGCACACGTCACGGCGGACCTGTCCGCCGAACTCCGCGGTCACCTCGACGCTGTTGACCCCGAAGTGGGCTGGCACCTCGGCCTCGGCGAGGCCGACCCCATCTACGGCGGCTTCGATGCCGGCGATTGTGACCCGCAGGTCGTCGCCGAGCTGGGCCACCGCGACGGTCACCCGGACCATCTCGCCCTCCTCGGCTTGGACCATCGTGGGTCCGGGGAGCACGCAGCGGATCGCGGGCGAGGCGCTGCCGTCGGGAAGGGTGGCTGCGTCAGTGCCGCCGTCGACGTCGGTGCCGGGGTCGGACCCGCTGCACGCGACCAACAAGACGGCGATGGCTAGGTCCGCAAAGAAAGGGAAGACGCGCATGGGGGGATGGTAGCAAACGCGGGCCCCGCCGCCGCCGTCAATCGCGACTCGCCGGGGATGAGCGCATCGCCTGCGCAGGGTGGCTCCCCGGACGAAGTGCCTTAGACTGCGCGCCGAAGCGGAAAAGGTGCCCGGAGAGTGAACGAAACGAGAGAGCGGCGGCGTGCAGTCCCTTCGACTCCCGCGACCCCCGACTACCGAGTCGGCTTTGGTCGTGCGGAGATCTCGACCTTCGAGCCGGGCATGTCGATGTGGGGCTGGGGGCGAGAAGACAACGTCCCCCGGGGCGTCGGGGAGCCGCTCTACGCCCGGGCCATGTTCGTCGAGGGCCGCGATGACGGCAGCGCCCTCGCGTACGTCTGCGCCGACCTCGGCATGATCGCCGCGGGGCTTCGGGTCGCCGTCCTCGACTGCCTCGCCGATGAGCACTCGGCCCTCGGCCTCGACCCGGCCTCGGTGGTGCTCACGGCGACCCACACCCACAGTGGGCCTTCTGGTTTCAGCCACGCCCTCTTCTACGATCTCGCCGGCCCCGGGTTCTCGCAGCGCGTCTTCGATGACCTCGTCCGGGGCATCGTCCGTTCGATCCTGGACGCCCATCGGCGGTTGGTACCGGCTCGTCTCGCGCTGGGCGTGGGCGACGTTCCGAGGGAGCCGCCCATCGCGTTCAATCGTTCCCTCGACGCCTATCGACAGAACGCCGAGGTTAGAGGCGACGTGTCGGCCGCCGACGCCGTGGACCGGGCGATGACCCTCCTCGTCGCGAAGGACGAAGACGGCGTCGCCGTCGGCGCCATCAGCTTCTTCGCGCTCCACGGAACGACGGTGCACGGCGACCAGGACCTGCTTCATTCGGACCACAAGGGGCTCGCGGCGACGGCCTTCGAGCGCTGGGCCCGGGAGAGCGCCGGCGCCGCCGAGGACTTCGTCGCCATCTTTGCTCAGGGCGCCGGCGGCGACGTGACCCCCAACTCTCGGCCCCACCGCCGCAGGGGCTTCGCCATCGGCCCCAGCGATGACGATCACGAGAGCGCGCGCTTCGTCGCCGAAGCCGAGGTCGAGACTGCGCGGCGCATCTTCGTGGGGGACCTCCGGCCCCTCGGGGGACCGATGGTTTGCGGTTTGCGCCACGTGGACATGGAGGAGCGGCCGGTCGCCTCGAGCTTCGTAGCCGGTCGCCGCGGGGTGACCACGACCGAGGCGCGCCTCGGACTTGCGATGGTAGAGGGCACGTCGGAGGGCCCCGGCCCGCTGTGGAAGCTGCGCGCCGTCGACCGCCTCGTGCACCGCCTCGTGCATCGCCTCTCCCATCGCCAGGCGCCGCTTGGTACGGGCGACCCCAAGATCCCGTTCCTTTCCGTCGGTCCGGGGCGTCGCAAGAGGCTCCTGGGCCGCGTCGACCCTCTGGCGCGGCGCCTCGGCTTCATCCGGCATCCCATCTTTCAGCACGTCCGGCGCATCGAGGACCGCGGTGTTTCCGTCGACCGGCCGCCGTGGATCCCGACGGTGCTACCGGTCCAGTTGGTTCACCTCGGCTCGTTCGTGCTCGTCGCTCTTCCCAATGAGCCGACCACGATGGCCGGCGCCCGTCTGCGCCGGTCCCTCGAGAAGGAACTGCCCGGCGCTCACGTGCAGGTCCAGGGCTACTCCAACGCCTACTCGGGCTACGTGACGACGCCCGAGGAGTACGCGCTTCAACGCTACGAAGGGGCCTACACGCTCTTTGGGATGCACACCCTGGCTGCCTTCGAAGAGGTTCTCGTTGGACTCGCGCAGGCGATGTCGTCGCCGGGCTTCGGCCCTCACGATGAACCTGGCCCGCCCTTGCCCACCTGCACCAGAGAAGAGCTCGCGGCCCGGGCGCCTGTTTAGTCCGATCAGGGTGTAGCCTGGCCCCATGGCCGAACCCATCATCGACGCGTGGATTCAACACCCGACCCCGGCCTTCATCGCAGACGATATGTTCGCGTCGTTGCGCCGGTGGATGGGCATCACCGAGGTGCCGGACGAGATCCCCGTCGACTTCACCGTCGGCGCCCTCGACGCCGCGGGGGTGAGCCGGGCGCTGGTGACGGCGTGGTGGGGCCCCGACGGCCCACTCATACACAACGATGAGGTCGCGAGTTTCGTAGCCCAGCATCCCGAACGCCTGCTGGGCATCGCCTCGGTCGATGTCTCGCGGCCCATGGACGGCGTGCGCGAGCTGCGGCGGTGCGTGCGCGACCTCGGCTTCGTGGGCTTGCGCGTATTGCCGTGGCTCTGGGGCCTCGCGCCGGATGACCGCCGCTACTATCCGCTCTACGCCGAATGCATCGAGCTCGGAGTTCCCTTCTGCCTGCAGGTTGGCCACGCGGGGCCGCTCCGGGCGTCGGCGCCGGGCCGCCCGATGCCTCACCTCGACCATGTCGCCCTCGAGTTCCCCGAGTTGACCATCGTCGGTGGCCACATCGGCTACCCCTGGACCGACGAGATGATCGCGCTGGCGACCAAGTACGACAACGTCTACATCGACACATCGGCCTACAAACCGAAGCGCTATCCCTCTCAGCTCGTCGAGTTCATGCGCGGCCACGGGCGCCGGAAGGTGCTCTTTGGCAGCAACCATCCGATGATCCAGCCCGCGGCGTGCCTCGACCAACTCGACGTGCTCGGACTCGACGACGAAGCGAGGCGTCTCTTCTTGCACGACAACGCTGCGCGGGTGTTTGGCCTGGACTGAGGCTCCCGGGCGTCAGTTCAAGCTCCGGTCGATCTCAGCCGCAGAACCCGTACTCGCGGGCTCCGACGACCGCGCGGGGGCTCAACGACCGGCACGTGAGAGTGCCCGGGCAGGTTCCGGCGGGAAGCTCGCAGACCTGTCGGCACGACCCGGCATCGCAGACCAAGGCTGGGCCGCAGGCGCCGACGGGACAGGGCTGATCCAGGGCGGGCAGTGCCGGGTCGAGGCACCGGGTCGCAAAGATGAAGTCACGATCCGGCACGTTGCGTGTGTACCCGATGCCGCACCCCGTCCCGCCGGCACAGGGGCTTCCCGCGACCGGGTCACAGGAGTCCATACATGCTCCGATGTCCTCCGACATCACGACCAGCTCGAGACACACGCCGGTTGGGCAGTCTGCGCCGCTCGCGCAGTAGGCGTGGCAGAGCCCGCTGCTGAAACCGGTCGCGACGCAGACAGCTGCTTCCTGACAGGCGAGGTTGCCTAGGCACGCCTCGCCTACGTCCGACGTCCCGGGTGCGACGCATGCGCGCAGGGTCGTGTCCCCTCCGGGCCGCTGGCAGACCGTACCCCCGGCGCAACCGCACTGAGGCGCGACGAGACGGCACGGCGCTTCGTCGCACATCCCGGCGTCCGGCGATGTGATGCCGCTGTCGGTAAGTCCGCTGTCGGCTGGCCCGCTGTCGGTGACCCCGCTGTCTGGCGCCGCGTCGCGCGTCGCATCGGTTCCGACGTCTGCGGCATCCACCGGCGCCCCGGAGTCCGGCGGCGTCGGCGACGAGTCGCCGGCCAACGGAGAGGACGAATACCCGATCCTTCCGCAAGCGGTCAGCAAGATGCAGAGCGAAACGACGAGGCGCACCCCTGCAATGCTACCAGATCCGCAATTGTGGGCTGCCGCGCGGCCCGAGGCCTGCTGGGAAACTCAGCCGAGGGCGACCTTTGTCAGCCACAAGAGTCCCAGTCCCGTGACAAAGGCTGCGAAATGCACGGCGTTGTTGGCCAGGCTTCGGTGCTTGTTGATC
>Ga0164313_10000958_pt1 | contig 24651 bp, 35 predicted proteins | sample GuaBasSedimGuay4_FD_113735 | JGI IMG/M metagenome (GOLD analysis project Ga0164313, IMG submission 113735) | Subseafloor sediment microbial communities from Guaymas Basin, Gulf of California, Mexico - Guay4, Core 4569-4, 0-3 cm | ecosystem: Environmental > Aquatic > Marine > Hydrothermal vents... | reverse complement strand
GCCAATGATTTTTTACCAAAATTTCTGAATTTTAACAAGTCGTTCCTATTATAAGCAACCAATTCACCTAATGATTCTACGTCAGCTGCTTTTAAACAATTCAATGCTCTAACTGACAAATCAAGATCAACTAATCTGGTTTTAAGAAGCTGACGAATATGCAATGTGTTTTCATCAAATTCTTCAGTTACCGATCTTTCTTCTGTTTCAAGTGTGATTTTCTCATCTGAGAAGAGCATAAAATGATGTATTAAAATCTTTGCAGCTTCCTGCAGAGCATCTTTCGGATGAATTGAACCATCTGTTTCAAGATCTACAATCAACTTTTCATAGTCAGTTTTTTGCTCAACCCTATAATCTTCAATAAAATATTTTACATTTTTTACCGGTGTATGAATCGAATCGATTGCAATAGTACCTACCAATGCATCAATATCTTTATTTTCTTCAGCAGGAACATACCCTCTGCCTTTCTTGATTGTCAATTCAATACTTAATTTAACAGAAGGATTCAAATTACAAATGATCTCATCCGGATTTAAAACCTGAAATACTGAAAGGAACTTATTAATATCACCAGCCTTAAACGTTTCCTGATCACCTATTACGATATTTACCTTTTCACTATCTTCATTTTGAATTTGCTGTTTGAACCTAATCTTTTTCAGATTTAAAACGATCTCGGTTACATCTTCAACAACACCTTCAACAGTAGAAAATTCGTGAACTACTCCATCTATTTTAATATTTGTAATGGCAAATCCTTCGAGTGAAGAAAGAAGAATTCTTCTGAGGGCATTGCCAATGGTCATACCAAAACCAGGTTCTAGAGGACGAAATTCAAACATGCCATGAAAATCACTGGCTTCGATCATTATAACCTTATCGGGCTTCTGAAATGCTAAAATTGCCATAATATTTTTTGACTTATAATGTATATTTCAATTAAAATTATTTCGAATACAACTCAACAATGAGTTGTTCTTTAATATTCTCAGGAATTTCTTCCCGAGGTGGATAGTTCAGAAATTTTCCCTGCATTTTTTCATCATCCCATTCAAGCCATGAAAATGTTTTATTACTTCCGCTTAATGATTCGTTGATAGCAAGTAAACTTTTTGATTTTTCACGTACGCCCACTATATCGCCTTCTTTTATTGAATAAGAAGGAATATTAACTACTCCCCCATTTACTGTAATATGACGATGAGAAACAAACTGACGTGCAGCTGATCTGGTTGGTGCAATTCCAAGTCTGAAAACTACATTATCCAAACGAGCTTCAATTAGTTTTAACAGGTTCTCCCCGGTAATACCTTTTTTCCTGGAAGCTTTCTTGAATACATTCCGGAATTGTCTTTCCAACATTCCATATGTATATTTAGCTTTTTGTTTTTCTTGCAACTGAATTCCATATTCTGACTGCTTCCTTCTTCTTCTGTTTCCACCATGTTGTCCTGGAGGAGAACTTTTCTTCTCAAAATACTTATCAGGTCCGTAAATTGGATCACTAAATTTTCTTGCAATTTTTGATTTTGGGCCAATATATCTTGCCATAGTTATTTAAGTTTCCTATTAAATAATAGTGTAATTATTATACTCTTCTTCTCTTTGGTGGACGACATCCATTATGCGGTAATGGAGTAACGTCAATAATTTCAAGAACCTCAATACCTGAAGAATGAATGGTTCTTATTGCTGACTCCCTACCTGAACCAGGACCTTTAACATAAACCTTTACTTTACGCAAGCCTTGATCATAAGCTACTTTAGAACAATCTTCAGCAGCCATTTGAGCAGCATAAGGTGTATTTTTCTTTGATCCTCTAAATCCCATCTTACCTGATGAAGCCCATGAGATCACCTCTCCGGCATCATTTGTTAAGGAGATAATAATATTATTGAAAGACGCTTTAATATAGGCTCTTCCAATCGGGTCTACTTTAACTACCCTTTTTTTTGAACTTCTGGTTCTCTTTGCCATAGTTTAAATCTATTTCTTAAAAACAGAATCTATCTGCTATTTAACAGCTTTCTTTTTATTAGCGACGGTTTTCTTACGTCCTTTACGTGTTCGAGCATTATTTTTTGTATGCTGCCCACGAACAGGTAGACCAATACGATGCCTGATACCCCTATAGGTTCCAATGTCCATCAATCGCTTGATGTTCATCTGTGTTTCTGAACGAAGCTCACCTTCAACTTTAAAATTATCTCCAATTACAGTACGGATACTATTTTGCTCATCATCCGTCCAGTCCTGAACTTTTTTATCCCAGTCAATTCCAGCTTCAGTAAGAATTTTCTGTGCATTGCTTCTTCCTATTCCATAAACATATGTTAAAGCAATTTCACCTCTTTTATTATTAGGAATATCTACTCCAGCAATTCTAGCCATAATTATTTTTTTTAATATTACTTATAATCAAGAATTATCCCTGACGTTGTTTGAACCTGGGATTTTTCTTATTAATGATATACAATCTTCCCTTACGACGAACTAGTTTGTCTTCAGGTGATCTCTTTTTTATTGCTGCTCTAATTTTCATCTCTTCAAATTATTTATATCTGAATGTAATTCTACCTTTTGTCAAATCATAAGGAGACATCTCAAGCTTAACGCGATCGCCAGGTAGAATCTTTATATAATGCATACGCATTTTTCCTGAAATATGTGCTGTTAGTATATGCCCATTTTCAAGTTCAACACGAAACATGGCATTACCCAATGATTCTATCACTGTACCATCTTGTTCTATTGACTGTTGTTTCGCCATTTTTATTGTCTACTTATTATTTAATACTTCTTCAATATAATCAAATGTTGATAATATATCAGCTTTACTATTTCTAACAGCAACATCATGTTCAAAATGTGCTGAAGGTTTGGCATCAGCCGTTCTTATAGTCCAACCATCTTTATCTTGCGTAACTTCTTTCACACCCAGGTTGACCATTGGTTCAATTGCAAGGCACATACCTTTCTTTAATTTAATACCTGAACCTCTTCTTCCATAATTAGGCACTTCAGGGCTTTCGTGAAGATTTCTTCCAACACCATGACCTACTAAATCCCTAACAACCGAAAAGCCAAAACTTTCAACATGTTTTTGAACTGCATTTCCTATATCTCCAACTCTTTTTCCTGCAACTGCCTGCTCAATCGCCAGGTATAGTGATTCTTTTGTTCTTTTTAAAAGTTCCAACACCTCAGAATCTACGTTCCCAACAGCGAATGTATAAGCTGAATCGCCATAAAATCCATTCATTAGTGTACCACAGTCAATTGACACAATGTCTCCATCGTTTAATTCTCTTTCACCCGGTATTCCATGCACCACTTCATCGTTAACTGAAATGCAAAGTGTAGCAGGAAATCCTCCGTACCCTTTGAATCCGGGAACAGCTCCATGATCCAGGATAAATTCTTCAGCAACTTTATCCAATTCACCAGTTTTTACACCCGGTTTAATCAGTTTAGCAACTTCGGCTAAAGTTTTTCCAACAAGTAAAGAACTCTGTCTTTGAATTTCTATTTCTTCGTCTGTTTTTAACTGTATCATCCGAAAAAAAGAAAAATTACATACTGAAAGATGATCTGCCTTTGATACGACCTGATTTTGTTAATCCGTCATAATGCCTCATAAGCAAGTAACTTTCAATTTGCTGTAAAGTATCAAGAACAACACCTACCAAAATCAAAAGAGATGTACCTCCGTAAAACTGGGCAAATCCACTATTCACTCCTGCGATCATAGCAAATGCAGGCATAATAGCAATTGTACCCAAGAATATTGATCCGGGAAGAGTAATTCTTGAAAGTATATTATCTAAATATTCAGCGGTTTTCTTTCCTGGTTTTACACCTGGAATAAATCCGCCATTTTTCTTCAAGTCATCAGCCATCTGATTTGGATTAATCGTAATAGCTGTATAAAAATATGTAAACAGGATGATCATGATAAAGAATGTCATATTATACCAGAATCCTGTATAATCAGCAAAAGCTGAAGCGAAGCCTGAAAGTGCTTCAGAATTTGAAAAACCTACCAAAGTAATTGGCAGGAACATAATTGCCTGAGCAAAAATGATAGGCATTACACCTGCTGAATTCACTTTAAGTGGTAAATACTGACGAACACCTCCATACTGTTTGTTCCCTACAATTCTTTTTGCATATTGTACAGGAACCCTTCGAGTTCCCTGTACCAGTAGAATTGTAAATAATATCACTAAAATCAGGATGACAATTTCAACCAGGAAGTAGACTAATCCGCCACCGGCAGCTTCCATTTTCGAAGCAAATTCCTGAACGAGTGATATGGGAAGCCTTGCGATAATACCGATCATAATGATCAGGGAAATACCGTTACCGATTCCTTTGTCTGTTATTTTTTCACCGAGCCACATTACGAACAAAGTTCCTGATATCAGAATAATCGTTGAAGATATCCAGAAATAAACAGGAGGTGCTGTAATAGCCGGGTTAAAAGGAGTTATTGCTTCTGCAGGTAACTGTGCTACTATGTTTGCTATATATGCCGGTGATTGAAGAGCAACAATTATTACGGTTAAATAACGGGTAATTTGATTTATTTTTCTTCTTCCGCTTTCTCCTTCACGCTGCAATCTTTGAAAATACGGTATAGCCATTCCCAGCAACTGAATCACAATAGATGCTGAAATATATGGCATGATGCCTAATGCAAAAATAGATGCGTTTGAGAATGCACCACCCGAAAACATATTAAGCAAACCCATTAAACCTTCACTACCCTGTTGCTGTAAATTGGACAACATTCCAGGGTCAACACCAGGTAACACAATATATGATCCTAACCGATAGATCAGAATAATACCCAATGTATAAAGGATTCTGTTTCGGAGTTCTTCTATCCTATATATATTTCTTATGGTTTCGATCAATTTTTTCATTCAATCTAAATTTTTATGGCTGTTCCGCCTTGTGCTTCAATTGCTTCCTGTGCTGATTTTGTAAAAGCATGAGCCGTAACATCAAGCTTTGCTTTTAACTCTCCATGACCCAATATTTTTACTAAGTCTTTCTTTTTAGCAAGTCCGTTTTCAACCAGAACTTCATGATTTATGGTTTTCACCTTTTTATCATCTACTAATTTCTGAAGTGCACTGACATTTACGCCTTTGTATTCAACACGGTTTATATTTTTGAAACCAAACTTTGGAACACGACGGAATAAAGGCATTTGGCCTCCTTCGAAACCAATTTTACGTTTATAGCCGGATCTTGATTGTGCCCCTTTGTGTCCTTTTGTAGAAGTACCTCCACGACCGGAACCTTCTCCACGTCCTAATCTTTTTTTATTCTTTACCGAACCATCAGCTGGTTTTAGATTGCTTAAATCCATTTCTTCAATTATTTTATTTCTTCAACCTTCAACAAATGTTTTACTTTTTCAATCATTCCAAGAACCTGAGGTGTTGCCTCATGATCTTTGGGACGATTAAGTTTTTTTATTCCAAGAGCCTCAAGTGTTAACTTTTGACGTTTTGGCCTGTTTATTGCGCTTCTTACCTGCGTTATTCTTACTTTCTTCATTTTCCTACTCTATTATCCGTTAAATACAGTGTCTAACTCAACACCACGCATTTGTGCTACTGTATATGGATCTCGCAATTGTGATAAAGCATTAATCGTAGCTTTAACAACAGAGTGCGGGTTTGATGATCCCTTAGACTTTGCAAGTACATCTTTAACACCAACGCTTTCAAGCACTGCACGCATAGCACCACCAGCAATAACACCAGTACCTGGCGCTGCCGGTTGAATATATACTCTGGCACCGCTGTATTTACCATTCTGCTGATGCGGTAATGTTCCTTTTAATACCGGAACTTTTATAAGGTGCTTTTTAGCATCATCAATACCTTTTGCAATTGCAGAAGTAACTTCTTTTGCTTTACCAAGTCCGTAACCAACAACACCGTTTTCATTACCAACAACAACAATAGCAGAGAAGCTAAATGTACGTCCACCTTTGGTAACCTTTGTTACTCTTTGTATACTGACCAGCCTGTCTTTAAATTCGATCTCACTGGATTTTACACGTTTTACGTTTGCGTCTGACATATCAATTATATTTTAAGTCCTCCTTCTCTGGCAGCATCAGCAAGTGATTTTATCCTACCATGATATAAATAACCATTTCTATCGAAAACTACTTCAGTAATGCCTACTGCTTTTGCTTTTTCAGCAATCAGATTACCTACTTTTTTAGCCTGTTCAATCTTATTTCCTTTAGTGTCTTCAAAAGCTTTATCTCGTGAAGAAGCAGTTACAATAGTTTTACTATTTAAGTCGTCAATCAACTGAACATAAATCTGCTTGTTACTTCTAAAAACAGTCATTCTTGGCCTTTCAGGAGTACCCGAGATTGTTTTTCTGATTCTTTGTTTAATCCTGAGTCGACGATATACTCTTTTATTCTTTATTCCCATTTTTTCGGGTTTTAACTATTATCTTTCAAATTAGTCTTTACCTAATTATTTTTCAATTGCTGATTTACCAGCTTTCTTTCTAAGTACTTCACCCTGGTATTTAACACCTTTACCTTTGTATGGTTCAGGCGGACGAAGTGAACGAATTTTGGCTGCAACTTGTCCTAACAATTGCTTATCAAAACATTTAAGCTTCAAAAGTGGGTTTTTACCCCTTTCAGTAACAACCTCAATTTTAATCTCTGAAGGCAATTCCATAAAAATATGGTGTGAATATCCTAAAGACAAGTCAATTATCTGACCTTTAGCTTCAACTCTGTATCCAACTCCAACAAGTTCCAAAACAATTTCATATCCTTCCGAAACTCCCTTCACCATATTATTAATAAGCGCTCTGTACAGTCCATGTTTCGATTTATGGTCTTTACTTTCGGTAGCTCTTTTAAGATTTACTCTACCATCATCAACGCTTACTTGTATAGCTGGATCTACCAGTTGTTCTAACTCTCCCAGTTTACCTTTTACCTTAACAAGGTTAGTATCAGAAATACTGATATCGATTCCTTCAGGTATATTAATTGGTAATTTTCCTATTCGTGACATCTGTTTATCTCTTGTTTAACTTACATAACAAATTACTTCGCCACCTATATTCATCTTTCTTGCTTCTTTATCAGTAATTACACCTCTTGAAGTAGAAAGAATGGCTATTCCCAAACCGTTTAAAACACGTGGTAACTCATCAGCATTAACATATTTACGCAGACCAGGTGTAGATACACGTTGTAGAGTATTAATAGCAGCCATCTTTGTAACCGGATGGTATTTCAAAGCAATTTTAATATTACCCTGAGTGCTATCATCTTCAAACTTATAGTTCAGAATATATCCTTTTTCAAAAAGGATTTTAGTTATATTCTTTTTTAAATTAGATGCAGGAATTTCAACCATGCGATGCCTGGCTGCTACAGCATTCCTGACTCTGGTTAAATAGTCTGCAATTGGATCCGTTATCATTTGATTAATCTTTTTTTGTTATCAATTACCAACTAGTTTTTTTAATTCCCGGTATTAAACCTTTTAAAGCCATTTCCCGGAAATTGATACGTGAAACTCCAAATTGTCTCATATAACCTTTTGGCCTTCCTGAAAGTTGGCAACGGTTATGCAAGCGAACTGGTGAAGCATTACGTGGCAATTTTTGCAATCCTTCATAATCACCGGCTTCTTTTAATGCAGCACGTTTGGCAGCATATTTTTCAACCATTTTTTGTCTTTTACGCTCACGCGCTTTCATTGACTCTTTTGCCATGAGTTATTGTTTTTTTTGATTTTTAAATGGCAAACCGAATTCTCTTAATAAAGCAAATGCTTCCCGGTCGGTTTTAGCCGTAGTTACCAAAGTGATATCCATACCATTGATCAGTGTAACTTTATCAATATCAATTTCAGGAAATATCAATTGTTCTGTAATACCAAATGTATAGTTACCCCTTCCATCAAATCCTTTATCATTTATACCTCTAAAGTCACGAACACGTGGCAACGCAACAGATACTAATCTATCGAGAAATTCGTACATTTTTTCACCACGAAGTGTTACGCGTACTCCAATTGGACTTCCTTTTCTTAATTTAAAATTAGAAACATCGCGTTTTGATATTACTGCAACTGCTTTTTGTCCAGTAATAGCAGTCATTTCAGCAATACCAATATCAATTAGTTTTTTATCAGTTAATGCTGCACCAATACCCTGGTTAATTGCGATCTTAGCCAATTTCGGGACCTGCATTACGGTTTTATAGTTTAACTCCTTAGTTAAAGCAGGAACTATTTCTTCGTAATATTTTTTTCTTAATCTAGGTTGCTTTTCCATTACTTAATAACCTCCCCTGATTTTTTTGAAATACGAACTGTTTTTCCAGTTTTTTCATCTTTATTTCTGCCGGTCCTGGTTGGTTTTCCTGATTTGTCAATTAACATCAGGTTAGAAATATGAACAGGAGCTTCCTGCTTAATAATTCCACCTTTAGGATTATCGGCATTTGGCCTGGTATGTTTTGATATCATATTCACACCTTCAACAATTGCTCTTTTCTTTTCACTGTCGATGACAAGAACACGACCTGATTGCCCTTTGTTATTCCCGGCAATTACCATTACATTATCACCTTTTTTTACATGTAACTTAGTCATAACTAAATTCCTTCTATATTAAAGCACCTCAGGTGCAAGTGATACAATTTTCATATATTGTTTCTCACGAAGTTCCCTGGCTACAGGGCCAAAAATACGTGTGCCTACCATTTCGCCAGTGGTGTTTAGCAGTACAACTGCATTATCATCGAAGCGAATGTATGATCCATCTTGCCTACGAACTTCTTTTCTGGTTCGTACAACAACTGCTCTTGTAACAGTACCTTTTTTTATATTACTTGCTGGTATTGCGTTTTTCACAGTAACAACAATTTGGTCTCCGATGGAAGCATAACGCCTTTTAGTTCCACCAAGCACTCTTATACAGAGTACTTCTTTGGCCCCGCTATTATCAGCAACTGCAAGTCTTGATTCTTGTTGTATCATGATTATTTAGCTCTTTCAATTATTTCAACTAGTCTCCAATTCTTATTCTTACTCAAAGGCCTTGTCTCCATTATCCGAACAGTATCGCCAATGTTACAATCATTTTTTTCATCATGAGCAATGAATTTATTGGTTTTCTTTATGTACTTGCCATAAACTTTGTGCTTAAAACGACGTTCAATTTGAACAGTGATCGATTTATCCATCTTATCACTCACAACCACGCCGGTTCTTTCTTTTCTAAGGTTTCTTTTTTCCATTGTTATGATTCCTTATTATTGCTTTCCTCAATTTCTCTTCTTCGTAACTCTGTTATTAAACGAGCAACAGTTTTTTTATTCTCACTGATTTGATGAGGATTATCCAGTGGAGATACAGCATGGTTAATTCTAAGCTTGGTAAGATGTTTTTTTTCCTCCTCAAGCCTATCTAAAATATCAGCTGTACTTAATTCTTTTATAACTTCCTGTTTCATCTTTAATTATATAACTTCAGTATAATCTCTTCTAACGACAAACTTTGTTGTAACAGGCAATTTTTGTGCTGCTAACCTTAAAGCTTCTTTTGCAACCTCTAATGGAACACCTTCTGCTTCAAACATAATTCTGCCTGGTGACACTCGCGCTACAAAATATTCAACTGGACCTTTACCTTTACCCATACGAACCTCAGCAGGTTTCTTAGTAACTGGTTTGTCAGGGAAAATTCTAATCCATAACTGTCCTTCACGCTTCATGTAACGTGTAACAGCCTGACGTGCAGCTTCTATCTGTCGTCCGGTAATCCATCCTTCTTGCAATGTCTTAATTCCGAATGATCCAAAAGCCAGTTGATGTCCGCGTTGCGAATTACCTTTCATCCGGCCTTTTTGCTGCTTTCTATATTTTTGTTTTTTCGGTTGTAACATGCCTAATTCTAATTATATATTTTATAACTCTTTATTTTATCCTCTCCTTCTTTGTCTACCCTTTGGCGGACCGCCCTGTCTTTGTTGTTTACTTCCTCCAACTGTAGTAGGAACAAGTTCAGGTTTACCATAAATTTCACCTTTGAAAATCCAAACTTTGATACCAATACGACCATATGTTGTATGTGCTTCAACAAGTGCATAATCAATATTGGCACGTAATGTATGCAATGGAATACGACCCTCTTTATATTGCTCAGTACGAGCCATTTCGGCACCACCTAATCTGCCTGATATTAAAACTTTAATTCCTTCGGCACCTAAGCGCATACTTGAAGCAATTGAAGTTTTTATAGCACGGCGGAATGATACCCTACCTTCAATTTGCCGGGCAATGTTAGTAGCTACAATATGTGCATCTAATTCAGGTCTTCTGATTTCGGAAATATTGATCTGAACCTCTTTACCTGTGAGTTTCTTTAACTCTTCTTTCAATTTATCAACTTCCTGACCACCTTTACCTATAATAATACCAGGACGAGCAGTATTAATAGTAACTGTTACCATTTTAAGTGTGCGTTCAATGGTAATTCGGGAAACGCCGGCTTTTGTGAGGCGGGCATTTAAATATTTTCGGATCTTATCATCCTCAATAAGTTTACTGGAAAAATCTTTGCCACCGTACCAGTATGAATCCCATCCTCTGATAATTCCTAATCTGAGTCCTATCGGATTTGTTTTTTGTCCCATTATATTAGATATATCTTTTTAATTATTTGCTTTTTGCAGTTTTGTCTTCAACAACTTCAGGTACTTCATTCTTTTCAATCCTGTTACCAAGAACAAGAGTAACATGGTTCGATCTTTTCCTGATTCTATGTGCTCTTCCCTGAGGTGCAGGTCGAATTCTTTTCAACATTCTTCCTCCATCAACCGTAATCTCTTTGATATATAATTGATTATCTTCAATACGGGCACCTTCATTTTTCACTTCCCAGTTGGCAATAGCCGATCTCAATAACTTATATAACCTTTTTGCCGGTTCTTTTTGTGTAAATTGTAAAACGCCTAAGGCTTGTTCTACATCCATACCTCGAACCAAATCTGCTACAATTCTCATCTTGCGAGGTGAAGTAGGCACATTACGAAGACTAGCGGTATATTTTGTTTTGCGCTCTTCTTTTCTTTGCTCGGCACGTATATGTTTTCTTGATCCCATTTTTACAGTGCTTTATTAATTTCCTTTATTCTTTTTACCAGCATGCCCTCTAAATAAACGTGTTGGGGCAAACTCTCCGAGTTTATGACCTACCATATTCTCAGTAATATAAACGGGTATAAATTTATTTCCGTTATGAACTGCAATGGTTTGGCCAACAAAATCAGGAGATATCATTGATGCTCTTGACCAGGTTTTTACTACTGTTTTTTTACCAGAATCAACATTAGCTAAAACTTTTTTCTCAAGTTTAATGTCGATGTAAGGTCCTTTTTTTAACGAACGGCTCATAAAATTCTCAATTAACGTTCAATGATTATTTCTTTCTTCTTTCTATAATATACTTGTTCGAAGCTTTTTTCTTAGAACGAGTCCTGTAACCTTTTGCAGGTAATCCTTTCCTTGAACGAGGGTGACCGCCTGACGCTCTTCCTTCACCTCCACCCATTGGGTGGTCAACCGGGTTCATAGCAACACCACGAACACGAGGACGACGACCTAACCAACGTCGTCTACCAGCTTTACCTGATTTTTCGAGACCATGGTCAACGTTTGACACCATGCCAATGGTTGCTTTACAAGTTTGAAGAATCATCCTTGTTTCACCAGAAGGGAGTTTTATAATAGCAAACTTGCCATCTCTTGTCATTAGCTGAGCATAAGATCCGGCACTTCTTGCCATTTTACCACCCTGACCTGGACGTAATTCAATGTTATGAATGATCGTACCAAATGGTATTTCGCTCAAATACATTGAGTTGCCAAGTTCCGGGGATACTCCTTTACCTGATTTAATTTTCTGGCCTACTTTCAGGCCATGAGGTGCAACGATATACCTCTTTTCACCGTCAGCATAATTTATTAGCGCGATGCGAGCCGTACGATTCGGATCATACTCAATCGTTTTAACAGTACCAGGAACACCTTCCTTGTCTCGTTTAAAATCGATCAGTCGATACTTCTTCTTGTGCCCACCGCCAATATTGCGGACGGTCATTCTTCCTTCGTTGTTTCTTCCACCAGAACTTTTCTTACCTGCTAGCAAACTCTTTTCAGGTTTCGCAGCTGTTATGTCGTCAAAAGCGCTTATTAACTTAAAGCGTTGACCTGGTGTTGTCGGTTTATATTTTTTCAGAGCCATTTTCTCTACTAAATGTTGCTAAAAAAATCAATTGATTCTCCTTCAGCTATTGTTACAACAGCTTTTTTGAAGGCTTTTGTTTTACCAGAAATCATACCTGATTTTGTAGATCGTGATTTCCTTTTACCTGAATAATTCATAGTGTTTACAGAAAGTACCTGTACACCGTAAAGTTCTTCTACCTCATCTTTGATTTGCAGCTTATTTGCTGATTTATCAACGATAAATCCATACTGATTAAGCTTTTCACCCTTATCAGTCATTTTTTCTGTAATCACCGGTTTCAATATTACACCCATCTTCTTTCAGATTTATTTATTAGAAAACATGGTTTTAACCGTTTTCAATGAGCTTTCAACAAATACTAGTTTATTTGCATGTAAAATCTCATATGTATTTAATGATTCAACCCTTACAACTTTTGCAGAGGGTATATTTCTTGCTGATAGCAATATGTTATTATCTGAATCATTAAGCACTAACAATGTTCTTTTATCTTTTATATTCAAATTCTCAAGAATTTCGAGGTATTGCTTAGTTTTTGGAGATTCAAATTTGAAATCTTCAATAACAATGATACCATCATCTTTAGCTTTATAAGTAAGTGCTGAAATTCGAGCAAGACGTTTAACTTTCTTATTTAATTTGAATCGGTAATCGCGAGGATGAGGACCAAAAACACGTCCACCACCACGAAAGAGAGGATTCTTAATACTTCCGGCACGAGCTGTTCCGGTTCCTTTCTGACGCTTTATCTTTCGCGTACTACCCATAATATCACTTCTCTCTTTGGAATCATGCGTTCCCTGACGCGAAGTTGCCATATAATGCTTAGCATCCAGGTAAATTGCGTGGTCGTTTGGCTCAACTCCAAAGATGGTTTTATCCAGCTTAACTTTTTTGCTGGTTGCCTCGCCACTGATCTTATGAACTACTAACTCCATCTTTCTATGATTACTAATGAATTATTTGGACCGGGAACCGCTCCTTTAACTACTAATAGATTCTTTTCAGGGATAATCTTCATCACCTTTAGGTTAATCAATTTTACACGATTTCCACCCATTCTTCCAGCCATGCGCATTCCTTTAAATACCCTTGAAAGATACGATGAAGCTCCAATTGACCCTGGTGCTCTCAATCTGTTGTGCTGACCGTGTGTAGCATCATTTACTCCTTTAAAATTATAGCGCTTCACTACTCCCTGAAATCCTTTACCTTTTGAAGTTCCAACAACATCAATATACTCACCTTCAACAAATACATCAACTGTAAGTATATCACCATATTCTTTTTTCTCCTCAAACCTCGTAAACTCTGCTACGTATTTTTTAGGAGTTGTTTTCGCTTTCGCAAAATGGCCTTTCATTGCCTTGTTGGAGTGCTTTTCCTTTTTGTCTTCAAAAGCCAGTTGAATTGCTTCGTAACCATCTTTTTCCTTGGTACGGACTTGAGTTACGACGCATGGCCCAGCTTCAATTACGGTACATGGAATGTTTTTACCATTCTCATCGTAAATACTGGTCATACCTATTTTCTTACCTAATAATCCTGACATTTCTACTTATCTTTAAGCCGTTCTAATTTGTTACACTTTAATCTCAACCTCAACGCCACTGGGTAATTCCAATTTCATTAAAGCGTCGATTGTATTTGATGATGAATTATATACATCCATCAATCTTTTATATGTACTTAATTCAAACTGTTCCCTGGCCGTTTTGTTAACAAAAGTTGAACGGTTAACAGTGAATACCTTTTTATGTGTAGGTAAAGGTATAGGACCACTAACTACGGCACCTGTTTGCTTTACCGCCTTAACGATCTTTTCAGCTGATTTATCAACCAAATTATGATCGTATGATTTAAGCTTAATTCTAATTCTTTGACTCACTTTATATAGTATTAACTAATAATTCCTCTTACTTTTTTAATCACTTCTTCTTCAATAAATTTAGGAGCAGCTTCATAGCTATTAAATTCAAGGGTTGAAGTGGCTCTGCCTGATGTTAAAGTTCTTAACGCGGTTACATAACCAAACATTTCAGACAGAGGTACTTTTACTTTAATAACCTGGTATCCGACTTTTGCCGTTACATTTTCAACAATTGCTCTCCTTTTATTTAAATCTCCTGTAACGTCACCAACATATTCTTCCGGAGTAACAACTTCAAGCTTCATGATCGGTTCAAGTAAAACTGATTTAGCTCTTTTAGCAGCATTTTTAAATCCGATTTTTGCAGCCAGCTCAAAAGATAACTGATCCGAATCTACCGGATGGTACGACCCGTCGAATAACCTGATTTTCATACTGTCAACAGGGTATCCTGCAAGAACTCCGTTTTGCATAGCTAACTTGAATCCTTTCTTTATTGATGGAATGAACTCTCTTGGAATTGCACCACCTTTAATTTCCTCAACAAATTGCAAGCCTTCTTCACCTTCATCAACCGGTCCAATTTCAAACTGCATATCAGCAAATTTGCCTCTACCGCCGGTCTGTTTTTTATATACTTCTCTATATTCAACAGAGCCAACAATTCGTTCTTTATAAGAAACCTGAGGCTGACCTTCGTTACACTCTACATTAAATTCGCGTTTCAACCTGTCAGTTAGAATATCTAAATGCAACTCTCCCATTCCGGAAATGATAGTTTGTCCAGAATCTTCATCGGTTCTAACTTTAAATGTAGGATCCTCTTCGGTTAATTTTGCCAATGCCATTGACATCCGATCTATATCTTTCTGAGTTTTAGGCTCAATTGCAATGCTGATAACAGGATCAGGGAAAGTAATAGATTCCAATATAATCTGATGTTTCTCATCAGCTAATGTATCACCCGTCCGAATAGTTTTAAATCCTACAGCCGCGCCAATATCTCCTGCTTCAATTTTTTCAAGCGGTTCCTGCTTATTAGCATGCATTTGCATAATTCTACTGATGCGTTCCTTTTTACCAGTAGATACATTATAAATATAAGAGCCAGCCTTTAATGTACCTGAATAAACTCTGAAGAATACCAAACGTCCTACGAAAGGGTCAGTAGCAACCTTGAATGCCAAAGCACTAAAATGATCATTCGGATCTGCATTTCTGACTACCTCCTGGCCTGATTTTGGATTAAGACCTGTAACAGGCGGCATATCCAAAGGGCTAGGCAAAAATTCAATAATGGCATTCAATAACATCTGAATACCTTTATTTTTAAAAGCAGAACCACACATTACAGGTGTAATTTGTTTTGTAAGAGTTGCAGTCCTGATCACATGTATCATTTCCTGCTCAGTAATTGAATGCGGATCGTCCATAAACTTCTCAAGCAATTCATCACTCTCCTCTGCTATGCCTTCAATTAATTTCATCCTATATAACTGCGCAATTTCCTGCAGATCTTCAGGAATTGGTATCTCTGTTATGGTTATGCCTTTATCTGTATTATCATCCCATACAAAAGCTTTGTCTTTAACAAGATCTACAACTCCCCTGAAGCTATCCTCTTCTCCAATCGGAATCTGAATTGGTACTGGATTGGAACCAAGTCTTTCTTTTATTTGATCGATAACACCGAAAAAATCGGCGCCGGCTCTGTCCATTTTGTTCACAAAACTGATTCTTGGAACATCATACTTATTAGCTTGCCTCCAAACAGTTTCTGATTGAGGCTCAACACCACCAACCGCACAGAATAATGCGACGGCACCATCAAGAACTCGAAGAGAGCGTTCAACCTCTACCGTAAAATCGACATGCCCGGGGGTATCGATAATATTGACTTTATACTTTTTATTAAACAGTTCCCAAAAAACAGTTGTTGCCGCAGATGTAATTGTAATTCCGCGCTCCTGTTCCTGAACCATCCAATCCATTGTAGCAGCCCCTTCATGAACTTCACCAATCTTATAGTTCTTCCCGGTATAATATAGGATTCGCTCTGTAACGGTGGTTTTGCCAGCGTCGATATGAGCCATAATCCCGATATTACGGGTAAGACTTAATTTATTGGATATGTTTGATTGAACTGCCATTTAATTTCTCAACTATACTTAAAATCTAAAATGAGAGAATGCTTTATTAGCCTCTGCCATACGGTGGGTATCTTCTTTCTTTTTAAAAGCAGCACCTTCCTCTTTATAAGCGGCCACAATTTCTCCTGCAAGTTTCTGTCCCATGCTTTTTTCATGACGCTTGCGAGAGAAACTAATAAGATTCTTCATACCGATTGACATTTTACGTCCGGAACGAATTTCTGAAGGTATCTGGAAAGTTGCACCACCAATTCTACGACTCCTTACCTCAACTGCCGGTGTTACATTTGCAAGAGCTTTTTTCCATACTTCAATCGGATCTTCACTCGTTTTTGCAGCAACAGTTTCCATTGCTTCATAAAATATTCTGTAAGCGGTACTTTTCTTCCCTTGTAACATCAGGTTATTAACAAACTGGGTAACCAAAATATCATTGAATTTTGGATCAGGAAGAATAATACGTTTTTTTGGTTTTGCTTTTCTCATTATATATAAAGCTTATAATTTTTTTTAACCAACTTTATTTTTTAGGTCGTTTTGTACCATATTTTGATCGGCGCTGTGTACGTCCTTCAACACCCGATGTATCTAAAGCACCACGAATAATGTGATACCTTACTCCTGGTAAATCTTTTACACGTCCACCACGAATCATAACAATTGAGTGTTCCTGTAGGTTATGACCTTCACCCGGAATGTATGCATTCACTTCTTTACCATTTGTAAGTCTAACCCTGGCTACTTTTCGCATAGCTGAGTTTGGTTTTTTAGGAGTTGTGGTATAAACCCTAACACAAACACCACGACGTTGAGGACATGCATCAAGAGCACGTGATTTGCTTTGATAAACAAGCTTTTTCCGTCCTTTTCTTACTAACTGCTGTATAGTTGGCATTATATATTTATTAAAACTTAATTCCTGTTTTTTGTTGTAAATTTCGGAAATCTGACAAGGGAAGGATATTCTTTTTAGAACAAACCACGCAACTTATAAAAAGTTTTCATCATGTTGCGCAAGAACCTATATGGCTTGACCTTGTCAGGTTCCTTGATATACAACTGTTTTAGAAGGTTTTACACTACCCTCTTAAAACGGGCTGCAAAGGTAAGAACATTTTTCAGAAAACCAAACAATGATTTTAAAAAAATTAAAATATTTTGTTTTTCTCGCAGGAAGTAAAAAATGTTAATTGTTGAGCAACAATAACACTTTTCTAGTTTAAGAAATACAATATCTTTGACCACTTTCTATTTCAACAGTTTACTAAATTATTTACGGAAATATCATGCTTAAAAGATTAAACATTTTCAACCGTTTTTTAAATATAACCGAAAGAGTTGGTAATGCACTACCCAATCCCGCAACCCTATTCGCTCTTTTCGCTGTTTTAATACTTATCCTATCCGGTATTGCATATTATTTTGACTGGACTGCTGTTCATCCCACCACAGGAGAAGTAATTAATCCGGTTAATCTATTATCAAAAGATGGACTACACCGTATTATGCTTGAAATGGTACATAATTTTACTGATTTTGCTCCATTGGGTATAGTTATAGTTGCCATGCTGGGAATAGGCATTGCTGAAAGCAGTGGATTAATAGGAGCAATAATCAGACTATTGGTATTATCGTCACCCAGGCGTCTAATGACTTTTGTAATTGTATTTGCCGGTGTTCTTAGCAATACAGCAAGCGATATTGGTTATGTGCTTTTAATTCCATTGGCCGGAACTATTTTTCTGTCTCTGGGCCGAAACCCACTGGTTGGAATGGCTGCTGCCTTTGCAGGTGTGTCAGGTGGATTTAGTGCTAACCTTATACTTGGAACGATTGATCCGCTTTTAGCTGGCTTATCACAAGAAGCTGCACAGATTATTGATCCAACGTATGAAGTTAACCCGACTGCCAACTATTATTTTATGGTAGTTTCTACATTCCTGATTGCATTCGCAGGCACGTATGTTACTGAAAAAATAGTTGCTCCCCGCCTGGGTGAATATACAGGTTCAGAAAAACCTGAAGATCTTAAAAAGCTTGATAAATTTGAGAAAAAGGGATTGAGATGGGCTGGTATTGTTACCTTGATTCTTACAGCTCTTGTATTGATTGGTACAATCCCAGAAAATGGTTTTTTACGTATAAGCGGCGAAAGTGTTTTAAAATCACCTGTAATAAAAGGTGTAATAGCCCTTCTGTTTATTTTTACTTCTGCATCAGGTATAGCATATGGAGTAGCTTCCGGCAAATTTAAATCGGACAATGATGTAATAAAAGGAATGAGCAGCGCTATAAAAACTCTTGCTGTTTATATTGTTCTTGTATTTTTTGCTGCACAATTCGTTGCATACTTTAAATGGAGCCACCTCGGTGAAATACTCGCTATTAATGGTGCAATCTTCCTTGAAAGCATCAATATTGGCACCATACCATTATTAATAATGTTCATTATTCTTGCGGGAACAATTAATATGGCAATGGGAAGTGCTTCAGCTAAATGGGCAATCATGGCTCCTGTTTTTATACCCTTATTTATGGAGTTGGGCTACTCCCCTGAATTGTCACAAGTGGTATACCGCATTGGTGACAGTGTTACCAACCTGATTTCACCTATGATGAGCTTTTTCGCACTGATTATTGCATTCTTCCAAAAGTATGATGAAAAGGCAAGTATCGGAACAATCATTGCGACGATGCTACCTTATACATTTGTATTTTTTATTTTATGGTCGATACTGTTAATAATTTGGGTTTATTTCGGATTGCCATTAGGACCGGGTGCACCGATGTATTACCAGGGATAAAATCCAAACAGCCTCTAAATTTCACTGAACAACGAATAGCGATATGGATTACCAGGACGCAGCCATACTTGTATATCAGAGATTAGGAAATTCTCTTTGCGCGGATTCCAGATGAAAACTTCAAAATCGGAAGATTTAAAGTTCATTTTACTTTTAAAAATATCCTGTAGGTTCATTGTTACATATACATCTTGCCATTTCCCTCGCACAAGCTCAAACTCCGTAAAATTTATCCCTTTCCAGAAAATCATTTCATCGTCTTTATTAATCTGAACTACCAATACGGCTGAACACGAATCCGTCAACGGTTTTATCCGTGCTAAAACATCTACAAATACATACTTGCTGTCAGTAACATCAGAAATCGGGAAAGTACAAGAAGGGCCGAATTTCTCATCAGGTAACTTATGATAATATGTAAGGTGTTCTATAGTATCGTTAAAAACTCGTTCCGTTTTAATGCGCCATTGGCCTTTGGTTGTTTTAAAGTCGGTAAAAGCCACCTTAAGGGGTTTAATGGAATTTAACGAATCGTTATCATCTCTAGAAAATGTGTATTCTTCAAAAGTAAATCCCCGGTCATAATCTATTAAATAAGGAAAATACTTTCTTACAATCTGAAAATAATCAATGTCCAGACCGCTGGTGATTATCCTGTGCTGATTTACATTACCAATAACTGAATCGAACTGTACTATAGTCCATTCTTTGTTTCGAACTGTAAAATAGGGAACCTCCTTATGAAATTTCCTGAAATAGTAATCAGTATAATAAGGTATATAATTATTTACCATTATAACATCTCCGGGATATTTATCGTTTAGCGCAAGTGCACTTTTTACAACATGCTCAAAAGGCTGTTTGTAAAATAGCTTGTAATGTTCTCTTTTAAAAATAAGTGTCAGTAAATTTACAAGAAGAACAAGTGCTGTTGCAAGTACTAAATGTTGCGGCTTTGCCCGGCCGAGATATGAAAACAATATCATAAATAAATAAGGAGTCGAGAATATCAATAAAGAATACTGAATAATCGGTTCGAACATCACTGAATAGGCATAACCGATTATTAGGGGCAATAAAAACCAGAACAGCATAAACAGTCTTATTTTCTGTGTTACTGTAGAAACGGGTGCTTTTCTTGCAGTATAAAACAAGAATAAAAAAACCAGTATCAAAGCCACTACTACCCAGATGGAATAATGCATCAGCCATTCGAAAAACTGAAAGGGAAACCAAGGTGAAGGCTTAGCCAGCCATCCCCCTATCCCGCCTTTTTGCAATTGTTGGAAAAAAATTGGCAGATGCGGAATGTACAGAATAAAAATAGCAATACCCGCGGCAATATATGACATCCTATTCTTTTGTTCAACAAACCATAATCCAGAGATGCCGACAATAACAGCAAACAGCAGGCTAAAATGATGGTTATAACTTGCTAAAACAGCAAATAAAACAAACAAAACCAGGTCGATGAATTTATATCCACGACGTATGTATTTACTCCAGAAGAAAACCATTAATAAGGTCAGGAACAGGCCGCTGGCATATGGCCGGGCAATCTGGCTGTACAAGACAAACATCTGAAGGCTTGCAATATAAGTGGCAGTTAGAATAGCTGTGGTGGAGTTAAACCAGAGTTTTGCAATTAAATAAGAAAGCCAAACCGATAAGATACCAGCCAGCATAAAAGGTAATTTTACAACAATCTCCTGAGAGCCAAAAACCCTTACCCAAAAAAATAGAAACATTTGCACGCCAGCAGGATGAGCATCTGGAGTAATTCCTTCTTTTACAAGTTCACTAAACGAATCAAATCTTAATCTATATAAAGCACTAAGTTCATCATAAGTAAAAGGAATATCAGTAAAACGCCAGAACCTAAGAATCAAACCTATAAGAATAACAAATAAAAGTAAAAGTTCTATTTGCCTTTTAGATGAAAAGTATTGCATAATTAGAGTCTGTCAATAAAGCATAGTGTTTGATTCAGAAAGTTCGCTATCAAGGCTTGTGCAGCTCAAAAAATGTGAGTTTACTGTTGTAATGACCATTTTGAGAGCAAATATAACGCAGATAGCGGACTTTATGGACGAACACTAATTGAATCAAAAATACCAAAAAAAGATTTGTTAAAAAACCTTTTAAAATCAGAATCTATTAAATGATAATTAGGGTATTTTTGCGACACATTTTAAACTTCCATGAGTCATTTCTTAAACGAGCTAAACAAGGAACAACACAATGCTGTTATACACAGCAACGGACCTATGATGGTGATAGCCGGTGCGGGATCAGGTAAAACCCGTGTACTTACCTATAAAATTGCATATCTGTTAGATCAGGATATTGACCCTTTCAACATTCTCGCTTTAACATTTACCAACAAGGCAGCCCGGGAAATGAAAGAAAGAGTTATAAATTTAATTGGGGATGCCGATGGCAGAAATGTGTGGATGGGTACTTTTCATTCTACTTTTGCTAAAATTCTGAGAATTGACGGCCATAATTTAGGATATCCTTCTAATTATTCTATTTATGATTCGGATGATAGTAAACGGTTAATCCGGCAAATTATTAATGAAAAAAAGCTCGATCCTAAAATTTATGCTCCCAGTTTTGTAGCTCATCGTATTTCAATAGCTAAATCCAGTTTAATAAATGCAGAGGATTATGCCAACAACCCTGAAATTATATCAGCCGATGAAAGTGCCCGTAAGCCTTTAATTAAAGATATCTATAAGAGTTACAGTGCAAGGCTAAAAAGAGCTGACGCCATGGATTTTGACGACCTTCTTTTTAATACTTATATTCTGTTCAGAGATTTCGGAAAAGTCCTCTATAAATACCAGATGAAGTTTAAATACATCCTTGTAGATGAGTATCAGGACACCAATCAGGCACAATATTTAATTATTAAAACACTGGCAGCAAACACTGAAAATATTTGTGTAGTTGGAGATGATGCACAGAGTATTTATGGTTTTCGCGGTGCGAATATTGCTAATATTCTCAATTTTAAAAATGATTATCCTGATTTTAAACTTTTCAAACTGGAACAGAACTATCGATCCACAAAAAATATTGTTAATGCTGCAAATAAAGTCATAGCGATTAACAAAGATCAAATTCAGAAGACGGTTTGGACAGATAATGATTCGGGACATAAAATTGGTTTTATAAAAGCCACAAGCGATAACGAGGAAGGCCAGCTTGTTGCCAATACTATTTTCGAACATAAAATGAACAACCAGCTTCCAAATAGTTCATTTGCTGTGCTTTATCGTACAAATGCTCAATCCCGTTCCATTGAAGAAGCATTAAGAAAACGAAATATTCCTTATCGAATTTATGGTGGACTTTCATTTTATAGCCGTAAAGAGATTAAAGACCTTCTCTCCTATTTCCGCCTAACGATCAATCATAAAGATGAAGATGCTTTGCGGCGAACAATTAATTATCCGGCAAGAGGCATTGGAAAAACCAGTATTGAAAAAATGCTTGTTGCAGCTGATGAAAATGATACGAATCTGTGGGAGATCATCAACAATCTTAAAAAGTACAAGGTAAATGTAAATTCCGGCATCATCAGAAAAGTTGAAGATTTTGCGACAATGATAAAGAGTTTCAAGGCAGATTTAAAGAAAAAAGATGCATATGACATTGCCAGGCACATTGCTATTTCTTCAGGACTTTTAAAACTTTATCGTGAAGAAGACACTCCCGAAGGAATTAGCAGGGTTGAAAATATGGAAGAATTGCTTAACGCAATCAAGGAATTTGCTGAAGCAGAAGTTGAAAATGATGAAGGTGATTTAGCCAGCCAGGGCTCTTTAGAAGAATTTATGCAGGATGTAGCCTTATTAACAGATGCTGATAATGAAGACGAGGACAATGACAAAGTTTCATTGATGACGATACATGCTGCCAAAGGGCTTGAGTTTCCACACGTTTTTATTGTTGGTATTGAAGAAAATCTGTTTCCGTCAATCCAATCAATCAGTACCCGGACAGATTTAGAAGAAGAACGCCGTCTTTTTTATGTTGCGCTTACCCGTGCCATGCAAAAGGTTACCTTATCTTATGCAGAAAGCAGGTATCGCTGGGGGCAGTTTACAATAACCGAACCGAGCCGGTTTTTAGAAGAAATTGATGAAGATCTTATTGATAAACCTAAAAAAGCATCCGTTCACAATGTATATCACACTACTACATCTTCATCAAATAAAATAAAACCAGGTTTTAAATCATTAAATAAAAGTGATTTTAAAACTGAAGAAATTGCTTTTGAGGCTTCTGACACTACGGATTTGCAAACAGGAATGCAGGTAGAACATCCTAAATTCGGATTAGGTAAAGTAATTGTGGTAGAGGGAGATGGCCCCAACAAAAAGGCTACTGTATATTTTAATGCTATTGGAAAAAAGAACTTACTGCTTCGATTTGCTAAGCTGAAAATTATCTCATAAAATCAAAAAATTATGCAGTTAATTACTGCGGTTTAATTATTTAGCTAATTTTGCGCAATATTTAACTTTTCAGTTAGTTATTCCAACCTTATCATAAGTTTACAATATGGAGTATAATTCGCAGCGAGTAAAACTAATAATTCCTGAATATGGTCGTAATATTCAGAAGATGGTAGATTACACCATAACTATTGAGGATCGTGAAAAAAGAACCAATGCAGCTAAGTTCATCGTGAGCGTTATGGCTTCCATGAATTCGCAGAATCGTGATTCAGCAGACTATAAGCAAACTTTATGGGATCATCTCTATATTATTTCAAAATTCCTCCTGGATGTTGACAGCCCATATCCAATGCCTGAAAAAGATACGCTTGAACGCAAACCGGACAAAGTTCAGTACAGCGACAAAAGAATTCGATTACGGCATTATGGAAAAAATATTGAAGCTATTATCAACAAAGCTATAGCATATGAAGATGGTCCGGAAAAAGTTGCTTTGATCCTTACAATAGCAAATCATTTAAAAAAGTCATATTTAAATTGGAACAGGGAGTCCGTTGATGATGAAGCAATTGCCAGTCATCTTGAATTGTTATCAGGCGGAAAACTTACTCTAACTGAGGATCAGAAGCTAACAGCCACTTCTGACATTCTATCACGCAACAAACCAAAGAAAAAGAAATTTCCACCCCGCTCAAAAGATAATAGCGGTAAAAGAAGGAAAGACAATTACACTAAAAAGAAATACTAGTTTCAAGTCAGTGTACATATTATTCCTTAATTAGCCTGGGATAAGTTTGTTAAAATTATTCTCTTTTTTGTACACGTTAAATGCTTGATTTTTCGTTCCTTTATAAGTTTAAATTCATATGCTTATGAAGTCCTTTAAAATAAATGGTGGCAATCGGTTATCTGGTGAAATAATCCCTCAGGGTGCAAAAAATGAAGCCTTGCAGGTAATTTGTGCAATATTACTTACTGCCGAAGAAGTGCACATGAGCAATGTACCTGATATAAGGGATGTTAAT